>Ga0187892_10001428_pt1 | contig 54667 bp, 49 predicted proteins | sample MA1701073metaG_FD_139345 | JGI IMG/M metagenome (GOLD analysis project Ga0187892, IMG submission 139345) | Bio-ooze microbial communities from a basaltic lava cave in the Kipuka Kanohina Cave System on the Island of Hawaii, USA - MA170107-3 metaG ...
CGGACCCATCGGAAACATTCCCCCGGTGGAGCTCGAGGCGCTGTACGATGCAGGTCGAGGAGCTCCGGCCACGGCGGTCGGACTCACGTAACGGAGTCTCCGGAGAACCCGGGGCGGTTCAGTCTACCGCTTCGATCGGCGGTAACTGCCCCAATAGGGGCACCGAGGAATGCGCTGCCCCCAGGGTTGACATCACGGGAGTTTCCCGTCCCGCCTCGACTTGACAAAGCGCCCCTTCTCGGACGGAGAATCGCCCCTTGAACGGCTTATCCGCTCGCGCGCGCGGTCAGCCGCGTCTTCCACCGCAAGGGCTCGGGCGAGGCGGCGTGTACCGGTGATGCCCCCGAACGGCAGTACGGCCTCCGCTCCTGCCTCTGCTGACGAACGAGAGGTTGCTGGCGGACCTTCTCGCCTTCGGCACTTGCCGCCCCTCACTCGAGGCTGCGGCGGTACTCGGCGTACTCGACGAGCGCCGCCAGGGCGCGCACGGCGCTCTGCGCGCTCGGGTGGCAGAGGCGGCCCTCCTCGCGCACGCCGCGGGCTCCCGCGTTGCCGTAGTGGCGGTCGGTGCGGGCGAGCTCGCTGGCGGTGAGGACGGGCTTGCCGTGGCGCTCCGAGGCCTCGCGCGCCGCCCGGGCGTAGCGGCGGTCCTGGGCCTCGTGGAAGGCCACCACGCGCCCGAGGCCGTGGTCGGGATAGAAGGGGCCCGAGCGGATCAGCTGGGCCTGGGCGGCCTGGATCCCGATCCCCAGGTGCACGACGGCGTCCACCTCCGGGTGGGCGCAGAGGAGCTCCAGCACCTCGGGCACCGTGTCCCGGGTCTCGCCGCCGGCCAGGTCCACGGGATTCCCGCGGCTCCAGCGCGCGGGCACGAGCTCGTCGATGCGGCGGCGCAGCTCTTCCGGGAGCCGGATCAGCTCGAGGCCGGCGGCGGCGCAGGCGTCGGCGGCCAGCACCCCCCAGCCGCCCACGGTGGTGAAGACCGCGGTGCGCCGGCCGCGGGGGAGGGGCTGCGTGGCCAGGCTCGCCGCCCACTCGAAGGCCTCCTCCACGCCCGGGGCGCGCAGGGCACCGAGCTGCCGGCAGACCCCGTCGAAGACGCGGTCGTCGCTGGCCAGGGCGCCCGTGTGGCTCGCCGCCGCGCGCTGGCCCTCGCTGGCAGCGCCCCCCTTCACCAGCACCAGGGGCTTTCGCTCCGTGAGCGCGCGCACGGCCTCGAGGAAGCGCCTCCCGTCGCGGAGCCCCTCCAGGTAGAGGAGCGCCACGTCGGTCTCGGGGTCCGCGGCGAAGTACTCGAGGAGCTCCACCACGCCGGTCTGGGCGGAGTTGCCGCAGGAGACCGCCCGGGCGACGCCGATCCCCGTCTCGACAGCGTAGTTCAGGAAGGCGGAGAGGAGGTTCCCGCTCTGGCTCGCCACCGAGATGCGGCCGGGAGGCGGATGGGGCGCCACGATCTGGGCACACAGGGAGTGGGAGGTCGAGATCACGCCCTGCCCGTTGGGGCCGATGAGGAGCAGCCCCAGCTCGTCGGCCGTGGCGACGAGCTCGCGCTCGAGGGCCAGGCCCTCGGGGCCCGCCTCGCCGTAGCCGGCGCTGGCCACGTAGGCGGCGCGCACGCCGCGCCGGGCGCAGGCGCGCAGCAGCTCGGCGTTCCCCTCCCGGGGCGTGCAGACGAAGACGAGGTCGGCGCGGCCCGCCGGGATCTCGGAGGCGTCGCGCAGGCAGGCGCGGCCCAGCACCTCGCCGCCGTCGCGCCGGATCGGGAAGAGCTCGCCCGGGAAGCCGAAACGCAGCAGGTTGTGGAGCACCACGAAGCCGAACTTCGCCGGGTGGGAGGAGACCCCGGCGATGGCGATGCCGCGCGGCTCGAAGAGCGGGGCGAAGAGCTCGAGGACGGGCGGGCCCGGCGCGCGCGGGGCGGGAGGCGGCGCGGGCTCGCCGATCTCCACCAGGGCATCCACCGCCACCGGGCGGCCGTCCGGCGCGACCACCAGGGGATTCAGGTCGACGCCCGCGACCTCGGGACGCTCGCCGGCGAGCCGCGCCAGCCCGAGGAGCGCGCGGGCCAGGGCGTCCTCGTCCAGCGGCGCCTCGCCGCGAAAGGGCCTGGTGAAGAGGCGGTGGGCGCGCAGGCGCCGCAGCAGGGCGCGGGCCTCGGCCTCGCGCAGCGGCAGCGAGGCGAAGGCCACGTCGCCGAGCGCCTCGGCCAGGACGCCTCCGAGCCCCAGCATCACGCAGGGGCCGAGCTGCGGATCGCGCACCAGGCCGGCGATGAGCTCGCGTCGGCCGCGCACCTGCTCGGCCACGAGGAGGCGCGCGGCGCCGTCCTCGGGGCGGCGGCGGGACCAGAGATCCCGGCCGGCGGCGCCCACCGCCGCGGCGTCGGCGAGCCCGAGGCGCACCAGGTCGCGCTCGCTCTTGTGGGCGAGGCCCTCGGCGCAGAGCTTCACGACCACGGGGAAGCCGAGCCGTCGGGCGGCGGCGGCGGCCGCCTCCGGCGCGTCCACGAGCTCCGCGCGGGCGAAGGGCACGCCGAAGCCCGCGAGCAGCTCCCTCGACGCGTGCTCCGAGAGCGTTCTACTCGACCCCAATGGTCCGGACGGGGGTGAAGAGCACGCGGCCCGAGCTGCTGAAGGTGCCGCCGCGGACCTTCTTCGTGCCCATGGCGTCGGTGGTGTAGCCCAGCAGGCTCGACTTCTCGGTGCCGTAGAGGTAGACGGCCGCGAGGGGGAGCGCGCCCGGGCGGCTCGGCGCCCGCAGGGTGAAGACGACCTCGGCCCTGGCCCATTTTTCGAGGGCCGCCTCGGAAGCGATCCCGGGGACGTTCACGTAGCTCACCAGGCGGTCGAGGGCCGCGGGGCGCCGCTCGAGCCAGCTCGTCGCGGGCTGGCCGTCGCTCCCGGCGATCCGCGGCGGCGCCGCCACCTGCCAGCCCGCCGCGCTCGCGGGGCGCGCGTACCAGCGGTGGTCGCGGTCGACGAGCGCCACACCGACCACGGGTCCGGCGCCGCCGGTGACCTTCACCACCACCTCGAAGGTCTGGTCGCGCGCGACCTTCGCCGGGGCCTCGAGGCTCACGGTCGAGGCCGCGTCGAGGGCGCGGATCTGCTCCGCCAGCGTCTTGCGATCCGTCTCGCTGAGATCCCCGTAGCCGCCCTGCCCGGTCAGGATCTGGGCCAGGTGCTTGCGCTCGGCGACGTCCTTCTCCGCCTTCTCGCCGGCGCCCGCCAGGGCCGCGGCATCCCGCGAGGAGTGGCAGCCGGCGCAGAAGGGCGCCACGTCGGTCTGGTAGTCCGGGGTCCCGCCCGGGTAGCCCGCCGCCGGGAGCGGCAGGCCGAGCGGCAGCGCGGCCGCGAGAGCGCGGATCTTCATGAGGCTCCCTCCTCGAACTCGGAATGACAGCGCGCGCACTGCGACCGCACCCGGGTCGCGTGCAGAAAGTCGGCCTCGGGATCGCCGCCCGCCTCGTGGGCCAGGTGGCACTCGACGCAGCCCACGCCGAGATCGGCATTGTGCACGCCGAGCTCGTGGAAGCGGGGAGCGCGCCAGGGCTCGGCGCCGCCCGCCTCGAAGGAGGCGTGGCACTTGCGGCAGTCCTCGTCCCAGAGCGGCCAGCGCATCCCCTTGGGCTCCTCGAAGCGCCCCACCACGTACCAGAAGGCGTCGCGTCCCGCGAGGGCCTTCACGCGGGCGCGCCCCAGGAGGCTCGTCCCGCCGTGGCAGTCGATGCAGCGGAAGGCGGCCGCCGGCCCGCTCCCCCGCGCCGCGACGGAGCTCTGGCCGTGGGCCCCCGAGAGAGAGGCGGCCTCCGGGGCGTCGAAGTCGCGGCGCAGCTCGGCGTGGAGCGGGAGACCGGGGCGCAGGTGGCAGGCCGTGCAGAAGTCGTTGCGCTGCTCCAGCCGGTCGGTGACCCCCCAGGCCAGGCCGGCCGCCAGGGCGCCAAGTCCGGCGGCGGCGGCGAGCACCCGGAGACCTCGCGCCCGCGGCGCCGCGCGTCGCCCCATGCCGCGCATCGGTAGGTTACCCTGGGCGCGCCCGCAATCGGAGCGGCGCCCGCTCCCGGCGGCGCCCCGGAGGCCCCCCGATGCCCTCCCCCCGCGACCCCCACCCCGACGGCAGCCGCCCCGAGATCGGACGCCTGGGAGTCTGGACCTGGCTCGACGCGCTCCCCGCCCCGCAGGCCGCCGAGCTCGCGCAGCGCATCGAGGCCTGGGGCTACTCGGCCCTCTGGGTGCCCGAGGCCGTGGGCCGCGACCCCTTCGCCCTGCTCGGCTTCCTCGCGGCGCGGACCTCGCGGCTCCGGCTCGCCACCGGCATCGCCAACATCTACGCCCGCGACGCCATGGCCATGCGCGCGATCCAGAAGACCCTGGCGGAGCTCTCGGGCGGCCGCTTCCTGCTCGGTCTCGGCGTCTCCCACGAGCCCATGGTGGCGGGCCTGCGCGGGCACGCCTACGGGCGGCCCGTGGCCAGCATGACGCGCTACCTCGACGCCATGGAGAAGGCCGTCTACCAGGGCGCCGAGCCCGAGCGGGACGCGCCGGTGCTGCTGGCGGCGCTGCGCCCGAAGATGCTGCGCCTGGCCGGGGAGCGGGCGAGCGGCGCCCATCCCTACAACGTGACCCCCGAGCACACCGCCCGCGCCCGCGAGATCCTGGGGCCCGGGGCGCTGCTCTGCCCCGAGCAGATGGTGCTCTTCGAGCGCGACGCGAGCCGGGCGCGGGCCGTGGCGCGCCGCAACCTGGCCGTCTACCTGGCGCTCCCGAACTACCGGAACTGCTGGAAGTGGCTGGGCTTCGAGGACTCCGACTGCGAGGGCGGCGGCAGCGACCGGCTGCTGGACGCGCTGGTGGCCTGGGGCGACGAGTCGGCCATCGTCGCGCGCATCGAGGCGCACTGGCGCGCCGGCGCCGACCACGTCTGCATCCAGGCCTTCCGGCCCGACGGGAAGCCCGGGCCCGACCTGCGCCTGCTCGAGGCCCTGGCGCCGGCGGGCCGCTAGCCGGCTCCCGTGGCGCCGCGCCGCAAGTTCTGGGGCTGGGGCCTCGAGGGGGCGGGCCCCGACGAGGAGCAGGCGCGGCGCCTGCTGCGGACGCTGGCGGAGCGCCTGGGACGGCCGGGCTTCGAGCTGGCACCGGCCCCGCGCCTGGAGGACGTGGCGCTCCCGGCGCCGCGCGTGGCGCCCCCCGCCGCGCTGGCCGCGATCTGCTCCGCCGACCCCTTCGACCGCGCCTCCCACTGCTATGGCAAGAGCTTCCGCGACGTGGTGCGCGGCGCCCGCGGCGATTTCGCGCCCGCGCCGGACCGGGTGGCCTTCCCGCGCGACGAGGCGGAGCTGGCGGCTCTCCTCGACTGGTGCGGCGACGCCCGGGTGGCCGCCATCCCCTACGGGGGGGGCTCGAGCGTCGTGGGCGGCGTCGAGGCGGCGGTGGGCGAGGGCTACCGCGGCGCCCTCGCCATCGACCTCGGGCGCCTGGACCGCGTGCTCGAGATCGACCGCACCTCGCGGGCCGCGCGCATCCAGGCCGGCGTGCTGGGCCCGGCCCTCGAGGACCAGCTGCGCCCGCACGGGCTCACCCTGCGCCACTTCCCGCAGTCCTTCGAGTTCTCGACCCTCGGGGGCTGGATCGCCACGCGCTCGGGCGGCCACTACGCCACCCTCTACACCCACATCGACGAGTTCGTGCAGTCCCTGCGCGTGCTGACGCCGACGGGCGCCGTCGAGAGCCGCAGGCTCCCGGGCTCCGGCGCGGGCCCCTCCCCCGATCGCCTCTTCCTCGGCTCGGAGGGCGCGCTCGGCGTCATCGTCGAGGCCTGGATGCGGCTCCAGGAGCGCCCGACCTTCCGCGCCTCGGCAGCGGTGCGCTTCCCGGGCCCGGACGGCTTCGCGCGGGGCGCCGAGGCCGTGCGCCACATCGCGCAGGCGGGGCTCTTCCCGGCCAACTGCCGGCTCCTCGATCCCGTCGAAGCCGTGACCTCCGGCGCCGGGGCGGGGGACGCGGCGATCCTCGTGCTGGGCTTCGAGTCCGCGGATCACGCCCTCGACGCCTGGCTGGCGCGCGCCCTCGAGTGCTGCCGCGACGCCGGCGGGATCGCGCCGGAGGGCGCCGGCGCTGCGCGCCGCGGCGGCGAGGAGGACGAGCGCGAGGGACCCGCCGGCGCCTGGCGGCGCGCCTTCCTCGGGGCGCCCTACCTGCGCGACGTGCTGGTGCGCGCCGCCGTGATCTCGGAGACCTTCGAGACGGCGATCACCTGGGACCGCTTCCCGGAGTTCCACGCCTCGGTGCTCGAGGCGACCCGCGGCGCGCTGGGGCGCGTCTGCGGCGCGGGCTCCGTCGCCTGCCGGCTCACCCACGCCTACCCCGACGGGGCGGCGCCCTATTTCACGGTGCTCGCCCCGGGCCGGCGCGGGAGCGAGCTCGAGCAGTGGGCGGAGATCAAGTCCGCCGCCAGCGAGGCCATCCTGCGCGGCGGCGGCACCATCACCCACCACCACGCGGTGGGCCGCGACCACCGCGCCGGCTACGACCGGGAGCGCCCCGAGGGCTTCGCGCGCGCTCTGGCCGCGGCCAAGGCGGCCCTCGATCCCGCCGGGATCCTGAACCCCGGAGTCCTCGTCGACCCGCCGCGCCGCGGCGCCTATCCTCCCGCGCCATGACGCTCGTGAACGAGCACTACGGAAAGCTCCGGGCCGGCTACCTCTTCCCGGAGATCGCGCGCCGGGTGCAGGCCTTTCAGGCCGCGCATCCCGAGGCGGTGATCGTGCGGCTGGGGATCGGCGACGTGACGCTGCCGCTGGCCCCCGCCGTGGTCGCGGCCCTGCGCGCGGCGGTGGAGGAGATGGGGACCCGGGAGGGCTTCCGCGGCTACGCCCCCGACCAGGGCTACGACTTCCTGCTCGAGGCGATCCGCGAGTCCGACTACCGGGCCCGCGGCATCGAGATCGACGCGGCCGAGATCTTCGTCTCCGACGGGAGCAAGCAGGACAGCGGGAACATCCAGGAGATCTTCGCCGCCGACTGCCGGATCGCCGTCACGGACCCGGTCTACCCGGTCTTCGTCGACACCAACGTCATGGCGGGGCGCACCGGGGCGGCGGATGCGGCGGGCCGCTTCGCGGGGATCCTGTATCTCCCGGCCACGGAGGAGAACGGCTTCGTGCCGGGCCCGCCCGCCGAGCCGGCGGACCTCGTCTACCTCTGCTCGCCCAACAATCCCACCGGCGCCGTGGCCTCCCGCGAGGCGCTCCGGGCCTGGGTGGGCTGGGCGCGCGAGCGCGGCGCCGTCCTCGTCTTCGACGCCGCCTACGACGCCTTCCTCCAGGACCCGACGCTCCCGCGCTCGATCTACGAGATCCCGGGCGCCCGGGAGTGCGCCATCGAGATGCGGAGCTTCTCGAAGCGCGCGGGTTTCACCGGGCTGCGCTGCGCCTATACCGTGGTCCCCAAGGCGCTCCTGGGCTCGACCCGGGCGGGCGAGCGCGTGCCGCTCCACGGGCTCTGGGCGCGGCGCCAGTCCACGAAGTTCAACGGCGTGCCCTACCTGGTGCAGCGCGCCGCCGCGGCGGTCTACAGCGAGGAGGGGCGCAAGGAGACCGGCGAGCAGGTCGCCCGCTACATGGCCAACGCGGCGGCGCTGCGCGAGGGGCTCGCGGCGGCCGGACTGCGCGTCTTCGGTGGCGAGCACGCGCCCTACATCTGGCTGCGCACGCCGGCAGGCCTCTCCTCCTGGGAGTTCTTCGACGCGCTGCTCGAGCGGGCAGCGGTCGTGTGCACGCCGGGAGCGGGCTTCGGCGCCGCCGGCGAGGGCTACGCGCGCCTCTCGGCCTTCAACTCGCGGGAGAACGTCGAGGAGGCCCTGCGGCGCATCCACGCGGCCTTCGGAGGCTGAGCCCCCTCCTTGCTGCGGCGAGGCGCGCGGGCGGCGCTCCTGCTGGCGCTCCTGGCCGGGGCCGCCAGCGCGCGGGAGACCACCTCGAGCTGGAGCTTCGAGGTCCGGGCCGTCGAGGAGCTGGGCCCGGACGAGCACGTGCTGCGGCTCGTCCCGGTGCCGTCGGGCCTCCGCTTCCCGCGCTCCTGCGCGACGCTCGTCGTCCACGTGAAGCGCGACCCCGAGCAGCTCGAGCCGAAGAAGCGCGCCCTGGCCCGCCCGGAGAGCGAGGCCCTCGCGCTCCAGGGGCTGCGCGCCGCCGCCGGGTCGGGGCGCCTCCTGCGCTTCGGCCGCATCGAGGACGGCTTCGGGACCCTCGAGGGCCGGTCCGAGTGCGAGGTCGCGAGCCGCGCGCTCCTCGTGCTGCGGGAGGGCGACGGCGCCCTCGCCGTCTACTCCCTCTACCAGTGACGGGGACGTTCCTTGCGTTTTTTCGTTTCTGGGACGAGACGTGCTCGAGAGGGTTCGATTGGGCCAGAAACGAAAAAACGCAAGGAACGTCCCCGAAGGCGCTACTCCCACTCGATCTCGTAGAAGGGCACCAGGTCCCAGCGCGCCGCAGGGCTGAGCGTCGGGAACAGCCAGAACGGGAAGAGCGCGACGTCGGCAGCGCCCATGAAGGTGCGGTAGACCATGAAGGCCGTGCCCGCGAAGAAGCCGACCACGTGCTTGGTCACGTCCGGGTTCGGGAGCTTCTCGAGCTGGCTCGGGGGGTCGATGGCGTCCGCCACCGGATCCGCTGGCGCGACGATCAGGCCGTTCAGGCCCGCGAAGAGGTTGTTGAGGCCCTCGGCTCCCGCCGGTGCGGAGGCCGCGAGAGCCAGCGCGAGGAGCGCCGCGAGGGGGCGAAGCGGGCCTGCCATGCGGAGCCTCCTGTCTCGGGGGACCCGGAGCGGGGCGCATTCTACCACGCGCCGCGGTCCCCGAGCGGGCCGCGCGCGATCGCCGCGGGAGCCGGGAGCGGGAGATGGCCCAGCCCCGCGAGCTCCGCATCCCGGTGGGCAGCGGCGCCGGCGAGGTCTCGGCGCTGCTCCAGCGCCCGGAGCGCGCCCGGGCCCTCCTGGTCCTGGCCCACGGAGCCGGGGCGGGCATGCGCCACCCCTTCCTCGAGGCCGTGGCCGGGCGGCTCGCTGCGCGCGGGCTCGCCACCCTGCGCTACCAGTTCCCCTACGCCGAGCAGGGCCAGCGGCGGCCGAGCCCGCGCCCGCTGCTCCTCGCCACGGTGCGAGCCGCCGTCGCGGCGGCCCGGGAGCGGGCCCAAGACCTGCCGCTCTTCGCCGGCGGGAAATCCATGGGCGGGCGCATGACCTCGCTGGCCGCGGCCCTGGCCCCGCTCCCGGGCGTGCGCGGCCTGCTCTTCCTCGGCTTCCCGCTCCACCCCGCCGGCCGGCCCTCCGCCGAGCGGGGCCTGCACCTGCCGGGCCTCGAGCTCCCCATGCTCTTCCTCCAGGGCAGCCGGGACCGGCTCGCCGATCTCGAGCTCCTGCGCCCGCTCTGCCGCGCGATCGGCCCGCGCGCCCGGCTCCACGTGGTGGAGGGTGCCGACCACTCCTTCCGGGTGCTGCGGAGCTCCGGGCGGAGCGACGCCCAGGCCCTCGAGGAGCTCGCCGACGCGGCCGGGGACTTCGCCGCGGAGGTCCTCGGCCCCGGCGCTCCGCTTGCCTCGGGGGACCGCGATCCCCGATCATAGGAAGGCCAAGGAGCATGGACATGGGCGAATCGGAGCTGCGCCAGAGGCTCGAGGAGCTCCACCGGGAGCTCGAGGCCACGGAGACGGTGGACGCCGCTGCGCGGGAGCTCCTGCGCAAGGTGCTGCTGGACATGGCCGAGCTCCTCGAGCGCTCGGGCGAGACGCAGCACACGGAGCAGTCCCTGGCGGAGCGCCTCGGCGAGGCGGCCCGGGAGTTCGAGGAGTCGCATCCGAAGCTCTTCGCCACGGTGGGGCGCGTGGTGGACACCCTGGCCCACCTGGGCATCTGAGCCCCGCGGTGCAGACGGGCGAGGAATCCGTGTCCAGGAGCGCCGAGGAGCTCGGCCAGCGCTACCGGCACCTCCGCGCGGAGAGCGAGGCGCTGGCCTCGCCGCTCTCGCCGGAGGACTGCGCGCTCCAGTCGATGCCGGACGCGAGCCCGGCCAAGTGGCACCTGGCCCACACGAGCTGGTTCTTCGAGACCCTGGTGCTGGAGGGCACCCGGGGCTACCGGGTCTTCCACCCCGGGTTCCGCGTCCTCTTCAACTCCTACTACCAGAGCGTGGGGGAGCAGTATCCCCGCCCCCAGCGCGGTCTCCTCTCGCGCCCGGCGCTCGCCGAGGTGATGGCCTACCGCCAGCACGTGGACCGGGCCGTCCTGGCACTGCTCGAGACCGGGGCCGATGCCACCCTGCGACAGGTGGTCGAGCTCGGGCTCCACCACGAGCAGCAGCACCAGGAGCTGCTGCTCACGGACGTGAAGCACCTCTTCTCGAGGAACCCGCTGCGCCCCGCCTATCGCCCCGGCGCGCCGGAGCTCCGGGCGGACCCGGGGCCCCTGGCCTGGCACGCCTTTCCGGAGGGCCTGCGCTGGCTGGGCTGCGGCGGCGAGGGCTTCGCCTTCGACAACGAGCGCCCGCGCCATCGCGTCTTCGCCCCCGCCTTCGAGCTGGCGAGCCGCCCGGTCGCGAACGCCGAGTACCGGGCCTTCGTGGAGGACGGCGGCTACGCGCGGCCCGAGCTCTGGCTCTCGGACGGCTTCGCCGCCGCGCAGCGGGAGGGCTGGCGCGCGCCCCTCTACTGGGAGGAGCAGGGCGGCGCCTGGCAGATCCTCACCCTGGCGGGCCCGCGGCCGCTGCGACCCGAGGAGCCCGTCTGCCACGTGAGCCACTTCGAGGCCGACGCCTTCGCGCGCTGGGCGGGTGCGCGGCTCCCCACCGAGGCCGAGTGGGAGTGCGCGGCCGCCGGAGTGCCCGTGGAGGGCAACTTCGTCGAGAGCAGCTGCCTGCACCCGCAGCCGGCGCCCAAGCCCGCCGCCGGCCCCGGCCAGCTCTTCGGCGACGTCTGGGAGTGGACCGCGAGCCCCTACGTCCCCTACCCCGGCTTCCGGCCCCTGGCGGGCTCCCTCGGCGAGTACAACGGGAAGTTCATGAGCGGCCAGATGGTGCTGCGCGGCGGCTCCTGCGCCTCGCCGAGCTCCCACCTGCGCGCCACCTACCGGAACTTCTTCCCCCCGACGGCGCGCTGGCAATTCAGCGGCATCCGGCTGGCCCGCGACGCGGCCTGAGCCGCGCCTCAGCCCGCCGCACAGCGGAGCACGACGAGGGTTCGGTCGTCGGCGACGGGCGCGCCGGCCTGGTGCCGGGCGACCGCGCTCCTCACGGCCTCCACCACCTGCGCGGGCGCCGCGCCGGCCTCGCGCACGGCGCGCTCCAGGCGCTCCAGGCCGAAGGGCTCGCCCGCCGGCGAGGCCGCCTCGAGCACGCCGTCGGTCACGAGCACGAGGAGGTCCTCCGGCCCGAAGCGGCAGCTCGCGTTCTCGAAGGCGTAGTCCTCGAGGACGCCGATCGGGATCCCGGCGGCTCCCCGGAGCACCTCGACGCGGTTGCCCTCGCGCGGCCTGCGCAGGAGCGCCGGCGGATGGCCGGCGTTGCTGTAGGCGAGGGCCTCGCGGGCCGGGTCGACGAGCGCGCCGAAGGCGGTCAGGAAGTGCGGGCGACCGCGGCGCGAGAAGAAGTGCCGGTTCGCGTAGCGGAGGACCGAGGCGGGAGCCTGGCGCGGCCCCGCGGCGTAGGTGCGCAGCACCGCGTCGAACATCGCCGCCTCGACGGCGGCGGCGACGCCGTGACCCGTGACGTCGGCGACGAGCACGCCGACGACGTCGGGCCCCCCCGGCGCGCGCCCGGCCTCGCCCTCGAAGTGGTGGGTGAGCGGCATGAAGTCGTAGTAGTCGCCGCCCGCGAGCCCGAAGGTGTCGAGCTGTGCCGCGACCTCGATCCCCCGCAGGCGCAGGCCCTCGCCGGGCAGCAGCAGGCGCTGGATCCGGGCCACCTCCTGGAGCTCGCGCTGCACGTGGGCCTCGGAGCGCCGCAAGCGCTCGAGGGCGGAGTCGCGCAGGAGTGCCGTCGCCGCGAGGTTGGCGAGGAGCCAGAGCGGCTCCGCCTCCGCCGCGCCGGCGCCCGCGGGACCGAGCACGAGCAGAGCAGCCCGGGGCGCCCCGCGGACGGCGATCGGGAGCACGAGCGCGCTCTGGCCCGCGCCCGGGGCGGCCGCCTCGAAATCCCCGGGCCAGGCCCCGCGGAGCGGGATCCGGCAGGGCCCGGAGGCGGCCGCCAGCGCCCCGGCGAGCGGCGGCGGGAGCGCCGGGTCCCGTGCGTTCGCGCGCAGGAGCTCTGCGGGCTCGCGCAGGACCTTCCCGCTCGCGCCCGCGAGGGCGTGGAGTCGCCAGGCGGCGTCGCCTTCGCCGCCGCGAACTGCGAGGGCCAGGGCGCGCGCTCCCGCCGCCGCCCGCAGGCAGGCAGCGAGGCGGGCGAACGGCGGCACCGCCCGATCCCCGGGCTCGCAGAGTTCTCCGAGCCCCCGCGCCAGGTCTTGCATCGCGCTCCGCCCGCCGCCCGCGCCTTCGGCTCGCCGGGCGCCCCCGGGCCTCGCCGGTCAGGCCGAGAGGCGGCGGTACTTGAGCCGGTGGGGGCGGTCCGCCACCGCGCCCAGGCGCCGGCGGCGGTCCTGCTCGTAGTCCTGGTAGTTGCCCTCGAACCAGGTCACCGAGCTATCGCCCTCGAAGGCCAGGATGTGGGTCGCGATCCGGTCCAGGAACCAGCGGTCGTGGGAGATCACGACGACGCAGCCGGCGAAGCCCAGGATCGCCTCCTCCAGCGCGCGCAGCGTGTCCACGTCCAGGTCGTTGGTGGGCTCGTCGAGGAGCAGCAGGTTCCCGCCGCGTTGGAGCAGCTTGGCCAGGTGCAGGCGATTGCGCTCTCCCCCCGAGAGGCTCCCCACGAGCTTCTGCTGGTCGGGGCCCCGGAAGTTGAAGGAGGCCGCGTAGGCGCGCGAGTTGATCTCGCGGCTCCCCACCAGGAGGCGCTCCTGCCCGCCGCTGATCTCCTGCCAGACGGTCTTGCGGGGATCGAGGGCGTCGCGGCTCTGGTCCACGTAGGCGAGTGCCACGGTCTCGCCCAGGCGCAGCTCGCCGGCGTCGGGCTTCTCCTCGCCCACGATCATGCGGAAGAGCGTGGTCTTCCCGGCGCCGTTCCCCCCGATCACGCCCACGATCCCGCCGGGCGGGAGCGAGAAGGACAGGTCGTCGATCAGGAGCTGGTCGCCGAACCCCTTGCGCAGGTGACGCGCCTCCACCACCAGGTCCCCCAGCCGCGGGCCCGGCGGGATCGAGATCTCGACCGCCTCCGGCGTGCGCTGCTGCTCCTCCGCCGCGAGCTGCTCGTAGGCCTTGAGGCGCGCCTTGCCCTTGGCCTGGCGCGCGCGGGGGGACATGCGCACCCACTCGAGCTCGCGCGCCAGCGTGCGGGCGCGGGCGGAGGCCTGCTTCTCCTCCACCTCGAGGCGCTGGCGCTTCTGCTCCAGCCAGGAGGAGTAGTTGCCCTTCCAGGGAATGCCGCGCCCGCGGTCGAGCTCCAGGATCCAGCCCGCCGCGTTGTCCAGGAAGTAGCGGTCGTGGGTGACCGCGACGACGGTGCCCGGGTACTCCTTCAGGAAGCGCTCGAGCCAGGCCACCGACTCGGCGTCCAGGTGGTTGGTGGGCTCGTCGAGGAGGAGCATGTCCGGCTTCTGGAGCAGGAGCCGGCAGAGGGCCACGCGCCGCCGCTCGCCCCCCGAGAGGGTGGCCACCGGGGTGTCTCCCGGCGGGACGCGCAGGGCGTCCATCGCCACCTCCACGTTGCGGTCGAGCTCCCAGGCGTCGGCGGCGTCGATCCGGTCCTGGAGGCGGGCCTGCTCCTCGAGCAGCTTGCTCATCTCGTCGTCGCCCAGGGGCTCGGCGAAGCCGGCGGAGACCTCCTCGAAGCGGTGCAGCAGCGCGCGCAGCTCCGCCACGCCCTCCTCGACGTTGCCCCGCACGTCCTTCGCCGGATCCAGGGCCGGCTCCTGGGGCAGGAAGCCGATGCGGATCCCCGGCGCGGGCCGCGCCTCGCCCAGGAAGTCGTGGTCCACGCCCGCCATGATGCGAAGCAGGCTGCTCTTGCCGGCGCCGTTGGCGCCCAGCACGCCGATCTTCGCGCCGGGGAAGAAGGCCAGCGTGATCTCGTCGAGGATCACCCGGTCGGTCGAGACGACCTTGCGGAGGTCCTGCATGGTGAAGACGAACTCGTGGGCCATGGGCGGGGAAGGTATCGGCGGGCGGGCCTCCGCGCGAGCTTTCGCGGCGCGGCGCTCGGCTGCGCGCCGGCGGTCGGCTCCCGGGGCTCGGTCGGTCGGCTAGCGCACCGGGCCGCGCAGGGGGAGGCGGGCGGTGAAGCAGGCGCCGGCGCCCGGCTGCGAGGCGACCTCGAGCTCGCCGCCGTGGTCGCGCAGGATGTCGAAGGAGATGGCGAGGCCGAGGCCGGTGCCCTGGTCCGGGTCCTTGGTGGTGAAGAAGGGGTCGAAGATGCGCTCCTGGATCGACTCGGAGATGCCGGGGCCGTTGTCGACCACGCGGATCTCGACGGCGCCGGCCAGTCGGCTCGTCTCCACTTCGATCCGGGCGCCCGGCGTCCCCTCCAGGGCCTGGCGCGCGTTCACCAGCAGGTTCACGAGGGCCTGGGCCAGGCGCGGCGCCGAGCCCTCGACGCGGGGCGGCGGCTCTGCCAGGCGCAGCTCGAGGGCGACCGCCGGGTCGCGGCGCAGGTTGGCCAGGCGGATGGCGTCGCGCACCACCTCGTTCACGTCGGTCTCGGCGAAGGGCTCGCCGCGGCCCGCCTCGGCGAGCTTGCGGATGCTCGACACGATCACCTCGATCCGCTCGATCCCGTCCAGGGTCTCCGCGGCGATCTCGCGCAGGTCCGCGAGCTCGCCGGCGAGCTTCGCGTCCAGGTCCGGGGCCACGGCCTCCACCCACTCGCCCATGCGGTGGATCTCGCTCAGGTTGGCGCGGATGAAGGCCAGGGGGTTGTTGACCTCGTGCGCGATCCCCGCCGCGAGGGTCCCCACGGACTGGAGCTTCTGGGTCTGGCGCTGGGCCCGCTCGCCGCGGCGCTCCTCGGTGCGGTCGCGCAGCACGGCGAGCTGCCCGGCGCGCTCGCCGCCGGCGTGATGGACCGACGCGACCCGCGCCTCGATGCGGCGGCCATCGGTGGTCCGGAGCTCGAGCAGCGGGCGCGCGTCCCGGTCGACCCCCAGGAGCCGGCTCCGGAGGGGGCCCTTCTCCGGGCCCTCCACCAGCCCCGCCAGGAGGTCGGCCAGCGACCTCCGCCTCAGCCAGTCGGCCCCGCGGCCCAGGATGCGCTCCGCCGCCGGGTTCGCGTCGAGCACGTTGCCCCGCGCATCCGCGAGGAGCAGCCCATCGGCCAGGTGCTCGATCACGTCGCGGCGCGCGAGCGGCGTGCTCTCGAGCAGCCGGTGGCGGAACACGCCCAGGGAGACGAGCAGGAGGCACGCCACCAGGGAGACGGGGGTCAGGTCGAAGCCCGCCGGGGCCCAGCGGAAGACGTAGGCGGTGATGACCAGGGCGGGGAGGCAGGACGCGGGCGCCAGCAGCAGGGCCCGGCGGCGCTCGGCGCGAGCCGCCAGGCTGCGCGCCTTCGCGAGATAGATCGCGACTCCGGCGAGCACGCAGGCGTAGGCCCAGGCCTGGAAGGCCCGGAAGATCGGGCCGGCCCAGGCGAACCCTCCGCTCTCCAGGTCCGCGAAGTCGACCTCGCGCACCACGAGGTGGTGGACGTCGTTGGTGAGGAGCGCGAGGTAGGCCAGCGCCGAGGGCAGGAGGAGCGCCCCAAGCACGCCGCGCCGCTCCGCGAACCCGCGCAGGCGCGCGTAACGCGCCGCCAGGAGGAGCCACAGGGGAGCGGTGGCAAAGACGCCGAGGAGGATCAGGTAGAGGGAGGCGCGCAGGCCGGCCTCGCTCGCCACCGAGAAGCGGCAGAGGGTGCCCGTGGTCCGCACCATGAGGGCCAGGAGCAGCGCGAGGAGCAGCCAGTGCAGGTCCGACTTCTCGCGGCGCAGGCCGACGTAGCCGGCCAGGGCCGCGGCGGCGGCGAGGGAGAGGGCGGCCAGCGGGATCGCCGGGTGCATCGCCTGGGCTGGATCGGCCGGCCGGGCGAATGCGTTGAGGGAGCCCGGCCGGGACCGGCGCGGCGGGGCGGGCCGGCGCTGGCGTCGGAGCCATCCCGACAGGCACTGGGGTAGAGTACCGACCTCACCCCACCGCGAGGGATCCCATGGAAGACCGCATCACCCCGGGCCTGTATCTCGAGATGACGAACCTCCCGCTCGAGGAGTACGCCTCCGTGCGGGTGGGCCAGGTGCTGGCGCTGCCCCACGTGGATCGCGCCAGCTGGTGGCGGAACCAGAAGCCCGACCGGAAGGAGTTCCCGCGCACCCTCCCCGAGTTCACCACGCTCGGAATCTACGAGGTGGGCCTCGACTTCAGCGCCCCGCGCACCCCGTCGGGAGTCACGGGGCACCACTTCCGCCACTACCGGCGCCCGGGCCAGGGCACGCTCTCCGGCAAGCCGACGCTCGGCCTCGAGCTGGTGCTGATCAGCCCGAAGACGCCGGCGGGCGCCCAGGCCCTGCGCGACTGGGCGGACTTCATCCACATCCGCTACATCGCCGCGGCGAACCCGCCGGGCTTCACCATGATCACGCCCTACGAGAACGTCACGGGCGGAAAGCCCCGCTTCATGCACTTCTACGAGATGGACACGCCGGACGCGGAGCCCACCTTCCGCGAGATGACGCCGGCGACCCAGAAGCTGATCGGCGCGAGCGGGCCGCTCTTCGACGAGTGGAAGAATCACGAGGAGCTCTCGATCGACTACGTGAACACCTTCACCCGCGTGGGCGCGAAGGACCGCTAGCCGCCAGGAAGCGCCCCGGTGCGAAGGCGCGCGCCTCCTCGCCGGGGTCCTTGCCCGTCGCGAGATCGGCGAGCAGGCGGGCGGTCTCGGGGGAGAGCAGCACCCCGTTGCGGAAGTGGCCCACGGCCACGAGCAGGCCCGGGGCGCCCGGCACGGCCCCGATCAGGGGAAGCCCGTCGGGGCTCCCCGGGCGCAGGCCGGCTCGCGCGCCGAGGAAGGCGGCCCGCGCCAGGGTCGGGACGAGGGCCGCCCCGGCCCGCAGGAGCTCCCCCACGCCTCCCGCGGTGGGCCGCGCGTCGAAGCCCGCGCGCTCCTGGGTGGCGCCGAGGAGACAGCTCCCGTCGCGGCGCGGCACCAGGTAGACCTGCTCTCCGCACACGAGCGAGGCGAGCGGGGGCTGCGGGCCCTCGAGGGCCACGATCTCGCCGCGCACGGGCTCGACGGGGGGGCGGAAGGCCGCGCCGGGCCAGCCGGCGAGCTCCCCGGCCCAGGCCCCGGTGCAGACCACCACCTGCCCCGCGAACCGCTCGCCCGCGCTGCTGGCGACCCCCACGACGCGCCCGGCCTGTTGCAGCAGGCCCCGGGCCGCGACCCCGGTCTCGACGCGGGCCCCGAGCTCCTGCGCCGCTCCGGCAAAGGCGCGCGTGAGGCGCTCTCCGTTCACGTGGGCCTCGCGCGCCGACCAGAGCGCTCCCCGCAGCGCCGGCGCCAGCCGGGGCTCGGCGCGGCGGGCTGCCTCCGGCCCGAGCCATTCGAGCTCGCACTCGGGGAGCTCCGCCGCGCGCCGCCGCAGGGCCGCCTCGCCGACCTCGCTCTGGGCCACGTGGAGCGCGCCGCAGGCCTCGTACTCCGGGTCGATGCCCGAGAGGTCGCGCAGCTCGGCGCAGAGCTCGGGGAAGAGGGCGAGGCTGCGCAGCCCGAAGCGCAAGAGCGCCCCGCGGCCGCGGGCCTCGCCGGTCGGGAGGAGCATCCCCGCCGCGACCCCCGAGGCGTGGGCGCAAAGGGCGTCGCGCTCGAGGAGGGCGACGCGCAGACCCTCCCGGGCCAGGACGAAGGCGGCGGCGCAGCCCACCACGCCACCCCCCACCACGAGGACGTCCGCCGTCTCCCGGCTCACGGGAGCCTCGCCAGCGCGCGCGCGAGCTCCGCCGGCTCGTGCTCGAGGCCGAGCCAGCGCTCGGCGATGCGCCCCTCGGCGTCGATCAGGAAGGTCGCGACCAGGTGCTCGAGCTCTCCCTGCGGGCCGCGGGTGGTGCCCACGCCGTAGCTCTCCACCACGGCGCGCACCTCCTCCGGGGGCCCCGTGAGGAAGGACCAGCCCGCGAGGTCCGCGCCGCGCGCCAGGGCCCAGGCGCGCAGCGCCTCCGGCGTGTCGCGCTCCGGGTCGAGGGAGATCGAGACCAGCCGGGTGCGGGCGCGCAGCTCCGGCGCGAGGCTCCGCTGGAGCTGCACGTGAAGCCCGGTCAGGATCGGGCAGGGGCCGGGGCAGTGGGTGAAGACGAAATCCAGGAGCACGAGCTTCCCGCGCAGGTCCGGGAGCGAGACCGGGCGCCCGTCCTGGTCGACCAGCGCGAAGGGGGGCGCCGGATCGCGGCGCGCCGCCAGGGCGGACCGCCGCGCCGCCTGCTCCGGGCTCTCCGCTCCGTCCGAGCCCACCACCGTGGCGGAGCGGACCTGGTAGCTGCGCCCCGTGAACACGACCTCGAAGTCGATCCACTGGCCGCGCTCGAGAGTCGCGAGGAGCGCCGGGTCGGCGAGCTCGAAGTTCATGGTCATGGCCGGCATCAGGCCCGGGATCTCCTCGTGCTCGATCACCACCTGGCCGTACTCCACCTGCACGTCGCGCACCACGCCGTGGGCGGCGTACGCGCGCGAGCCGTCGCCGCAGGCGGCGGTGAGGAGGAGGAGAGCGGCGAGCGCGGCCAGGGGCCGGTGCATGGGAGGCGCTCCGGACGGGGGATCGCCGAAGTGATAGTACGCTGCCCGCCGGCCCGGTAGGGGCCGCCGCGTCGCCGCCCCGGTCCCGGTCCCGGCGGGGAGGGACCGCGCCGTTCAGGCCTCGAGCGCCTCCGGCGCGAAGCGCTCGAGGACGGCGCGGGCCCGCGCGTCCCAGGTGTAGGGCCTCACGTCCTCGAAGGCCGTCTCCGCGAGCCGCCTGCCCAGCTCGCGGTCGTCCATCAGGCGCGCGATCCCCTGCGCGAGGGCGCGGGAATCCTCGCGCGGCACGAGCAGCGCGTTGCGCTCGTGGACCAGGTGGCGGCGCAAGGCCGGGAAGTCGGCGGCGACCAGCGGACGCCGCGAGGCCATGTACTCGAAGAGCTTCATGGGGGAGCCGTAGAAGGCGCCCGGCGTTCGGCTCGAGTAGCTCGCGAGGACCACGTCGCTGGCCGCGAGGTAGCTCGGCACGAGGCGGTGCTCGACGAAGCCCGTGAAGCACACGTTGGGAAGGCCCCGCGCGAGCCTGCGCGCGCGCTCCAGGTCGGCCGGGCTGCCCCCGACGAAGAGCAGGGTCACGTCCTTCCGGCGCGCGACGGCCTGCACCATCGTCTCGATGCCGCGTTCGGCCGCGAGCGAGCCGCAGTGGGTTGCCACGAAGGCGTCGGGAGGAAGCCCCAGGCTCCTGCGCAAGACCGGCCCGGGCGGCAGACCTTCGAAGGCCTCGAGGTCCACGGCATCGGGCCAGACCAGGATCTTCTCGGCGGGGACGCCCAGCTCGACGTACCGGTCGCGCAGGTCCGGGGTGATCGTCACGAGGCCGCGCAGGCGCGGGTCGCGCACGGCCTCCCGCACCAGCTCGAAGCGCTCCTCGTCGCCGGCCAGGTGGGTCTCCAGCAGCGTGGACAGGCCGCGCTCCAGCGCGCGCCGCGCCACGAAGGGCGAGCGGGTGTAGACGAGGTCGGCCCGGCAGCGCCGCGCGTGGCGCACGGCCCGCCCCTCGAAACCCTTGTGTCGGACGTAGTCGAACACGGGGCCTCGGGGACCGCGCCAGTCGTAGAGGTGGTCGACGCGGAGCGGGCGGCGCAGGCCGTACCACGCCTCGTAGTCGAAGCGCGGCGCGAAGAGGCGCGAGCCGTGGGCCCGGGTCACGACGCGCAGCTCGGCGACGTGCCGCGCCAGGGCCGCGGCCATCTTCATCAGCTGGATGCCGTGGGCCCAGCGCGAGGGAAGGTTCCCGTAGCTCAGATAGAGGAGCCTCACGGCGCGCTGGGATCCTCGTAGAAGGGCCGCCCGGCCGGGCCGGGGAGCTCGGCCAGGGCCAGCACCAGGAGGCCCGCGGGCACGTCCTCGAGGAAGCGGACCCGGTGCGGACCCGAGGCGAGCTCGAGCACATCGCCGGCGCGGAGGAGGCGTCCGTCCACCTCGAGCTGCTGCGGGTCCGGGTAGGGGAGCCAGCGATAGGCACCGGGCACGACCAGCTCGACGGCGCTGCTCTCGCCCCGGGATCCGGAGAGGCGGCTCCCGGCCACGGAGACGGCGTGGCGGTAGGGCTGGTAGTGCAGGGCGAAGAAACGCTGGAGCTCCGGCGGGAACTGGGCCAGCCGGAAGGAATCCACCAGGAACCGGACGCGCTCCTCCCGGAACTGGCGCTCGAGCTTCTCGATGCGCTCGGCGCGGGCCGGGCTCTCGAAGCGTCGGTACAGGGTCTGCGAGAAGTAGGTCTCGAAGGGCTGCCGGGCCCGGCAGAAGAGCCCCGACTCGGGGTGGAAGCCCGCCTCGCCGGGCGGGAAGTGGCGGTGCACGAAGGCGAGGCTCTCGCGCTGGACGGCCTGGGTGTCGGCCAGCAGCCGCCAGGAGGTCGTGGCGGCGGGGGCCAGGAGCGCCGCCCCGAGCGCCGCAGCGGCGGCTCGCCGGGCCCGCGGCCACCTGGCGAGGAGCAGGGCCTCGGTGCGCGACCGGGCGAGGGCGAGGGCGACGGCGGGAAAGAGGCCGAGGGTCATCCAGAAATAGGAGAAGGCGGCGGCGTGGAAGAAGAGCAGCGCGGCCCCCAGGGCCAGGACGACCCAGGCCAGGGCGAGCGCGGGCTCCCGCCTCCGCTGGCGCAGCGACCGCGCACTGGCGGCCGCGAGGCCGGCGAGGAGCAGCGCGTGGGGACCCAGGCTCGGGAGCATGGCGCGGTACTGGCTCCACCCGATCGTCTGGCGCATGAAGTCGAAGTGCGACGCGACCGCTGGAGCCCGACCCGGGGAGGGGAGGAGTTCGCGGGCCGGGGAGCTCTCGGGCACGTCGAAGAGCCGCAGCAGCAGCTGCTGGAAGGCGGCCACGGCGATCCCGTACCCGGCGGCGCAGGCCAGCAGGCGCCGGGCCTCCCGGCGCGGCCGCAGGTCGCGGCGGCGCAGGGCGTCTCCCGCGGCCAGGGCGCCGAACAGCGCGGCCACGTAGAAGAGCTTCTGGGAGCCCAGGTAGCCGAGCCCGAAGAGCGCCCCGGCGGCCAACGCCAGCGCCGGCCGGCGCCGCGAGGCCAGCAGGGCGACGCCACCCCAGACGCCCCCGCAGAGCGCCAGCTGATCCGTCCGCACCTGCAGCGACCACTCGAGGAAAGCGGGCACCAGGGCGAGGAGCGCCACCGCGAGCACCGCGTCGCGCCCCGCCTCGGCGCGGTCGGGCTGCAGCTGCGCCACGGCCCGGGCGAGCCCCAGGAGCAACGCCGCCGTGAAGGCGAGCCAGAGCAGCCGGGCGCCCCTCGCGCTCGCGATCTCGTCCTGACAGCGGGCGACGAAGGGGAGCAGGATCGGAACGGCGAGCCCCGGGCGCCCGCCGCTCTCGAAGACCCCCGTGTCGTGGGTCTGGCGGGCGCGCGCGAGGAGCGCGAACTCGTCCCAGTTGATGCTCGTCGTGAAGACGGCGCGCGCGTGGGTCAGGAGGAGGAGGGACACGAGGGCCGTCGCGGCCACGCGGCGCGCCCGGCCCCGGATCCGGGCCGCGCGGCCCGGTCCCGTCGCGGCGTCCCTCGCGCGCTCCATCAGCTCGCGTCGACGCTGGCGAGGAGGTCTTGCGCGCTGATCTCGCGGCCCTTGCTCCGAACGACCCGCGCGAGCTCCTCGCCGTGCTCCTCGAAGTAGCGGCGCGCGAAGCGCCGCGAGCGCCGCGCGAGCGCCGCATGGAGGGCGCCGGCCACCTGGAGGGCCATGCCCGCCGCGGCTCCCGGGCGCCTCTGCCAGGCGTGCGGTCCCAGCCGGCGGCAGGTGCCGCGCAGCAGCGCGAAGCACCAGCGCTGCAGGTACCAGGCCTCGGGCGTGTGCCAGTCTCCCTGGATGGTGTGGGGGAAGTTCACGTAGAGCACCCCCCCGGGCTCCAGGTGGCGGAAGAGGCGGAGGAGCTCGCCGAGCGGATCGAGCGTGTGCTCGAGGACGTCGGTCAAGAGGATGGCGCGGAAGCGACCCGTGAGCCCGGTGTTCTCGACGCGAACTCGCGTGTGCGCCGGGCAGCGATCGGGCGTCGCGCGCAACCGGTGCACGGCGACCCGATCCCCCCAGCGCCTCGCGCTGCGAAAGGCGAGATAATCGAGCAGCCGCGCATCGACGTCGGCGAGGGTGCAGCGCACCTCCGGGTACGAGAGGGCCAGCTGGGAGAAGGGGGCCGCGCCGCAGCCGTAGTCGAGAAGCCGGAGCTCGCGTCCCGGCTCGCGCACGCGCTCGAGGGACTCGAGCCATTCCCGGTACAGCTTTCGCTTGTGCGCGTAACGCCCGCTGTACTCCCGGTGCAGGATGGCGGCGGCGTCCGGTGCCGACGACCAGCCGCGGGTGCCGGTGACCTCGGCTCGCTTGGCCTCGCAAGCCTCGCCCTCGAGCTCGGTCGCCCAGGCGGGGAGCGGGATCGGAGCCCTCACCAGATCCCGGTGGCGGCAGGTGCAGGCGAAGAGCTCGGCGAAGGCTTCGACGTCGAGCCCCGCATGCTCCCTGAGGTCGAGCGTCCAGGAGGAGTCGGCGTAGAACGCCTCGACGCGCCGCTCGAGCTCGCTCGCATCGGCTCCGGCCGTCACCCCGGCAGGCTTCCCGCGGGCCATCCCCGCCTGTATCGGACGCTGCTGCGCGGGGCTCAAGGCGCCGCGCAGCCTGGCTGCTACCGGCCGCTAGCGCAGCTCGGCCCGGAAGCGCGCCTCGAGGCGGGCGAGGTCGGCGCCGAAGACGCGTCGGAAGGCGCGCTCCAGGTCGCGGCCGTCGGCGATCTGCGACGCGAGGCGCTCGAGGGAGGGCTCGCCGTGGCTCCGCGCCAGGAAGGCCACGAAGGCGTACGACCCGAGGTAGGCCAGGCGCGCGCCCTCGGGCCCGAGCCCTGCGAAGCTCGGCGCCGCGAGCTGCGCCAGGGAGGGGAGGCGCCCGTTGCGGGCGGCCCCGACCAGCGCCGCCTCCTCCCAGGCAGCGAGCTGGCGCTGGCCGCTGCTGCGCGCCTCGAACCACTCGGCCAGCCCCTCGTTCAGCCAGCCCGGGAGCGCCGCCCCGGGCGCCACCGCGTCCAGCGCCGCGTGGACGAGCTCGTGGTGGAGCACGCGGGTCAGGGTCTCGTCGACCCAGGTGGCGCCGCGCACGCGGATCACGCCCGAGTAGAAGCCCGCCGCAGGGAAGCGGAAGAGACCGCCGAACTGCTGGTCGTAGATCGCCGCGTCGTAGATCACGACCTCGATGCGCCGCGCGGGGCGCAGGCCCAGGCGGGCGTCGAGGGCCTGGTAGGCCTGCTCGAGCACCTGGAGCACGCCCTGCTCGAAGCGCCGCGAGCCTCGGAAGCCCCCGGTCTCGTCGATGTCGACGTCCTGGTGCAGGACGAAGTGCGCCGAGCTCCGCGTCTCGAATTCGCCGTCGGCGCCGCGGTCCCGGCCCCCGGCGGGCTCCGCCGGGAGGAGGGCCAGGCCCGCGAGCAGGGCGCTGGCCTCAGTCCAGCGGATGGGGATCTCCTTCGCGAGCCACGAGGCGCCCTCCCGACCGCGCCAGTCTACCCGACGCGCCGCGGAGGAAACCGGGCGGGCTAGAAGGCTCCGAGCGTGAAGTAGGTGAGGGCGGCGCGCGCGGCCACCTTGAGCAGCGCCGCCATCGCCTCGGCGGTGCTGTCGTCCTGGAAGAGGTCGGGGCAGTCCTGCTCCGCCCGCCCGCGCAGCAGGGCCACCTGCGACGAGAGGCGCTCCTCCCAGAGCGCGCTCCCGCGCTCCGCGGCCGCCTCGCGCATGTTCTCGTAATGGGCGATCTGGCGGGCGTAGCGGGCGCAGAGCTGGGGGCTCCCGGCCGCCGCGGCCGCGGGGAGCAGCAGAGCCGCAGCGCAGGCGGCCGCGGCGGCGTCGCGCAGCTTCATCGGGACCCCCCCGGCCCCGGCGCGGCCGGAGCCGAGCAGCCTGATCGGCCGACCGCCCCACCGGGTTGATTCCCCCCGGGGAGCCGGAGCGGGGACGTTCCTTGCGTTTTTTCGTTTCGGGGGGGCATCGAGGCGCCAAAGCGGTGAGCTTCCCTCCCCGAAACGAAAAAACGCAAGGAACGTCCCCGCCTCACCGCCTCAGAGGCGGGCGGCGAGGGTGTGGGCGGTGCGGTGGGCCAGCGCCATGGCGGTCCACATGGGGTTCACCGAGGGGCACTGGGGAAAGACGCCGGTGTCGGCGACGTAGAGGTTCTCGAAGTCGTGGCAGCGGCCGGACTCGTCCACCACGCCCCGCGCGGGGTCGCCGTGCATGCGCGTGGTGCAGAAGGCGTGGTTGCCGCCCAGCACCAGGTCCGTGGGCTTGATCGGGTGCCGGCGCAGCACCTCGGCCTCGCGCAGCGAGTGCATCTCCGGCGGGAGCCCGTGCACGCCGGGGATCAGCGTGTGCGCGCCCGCCGCCAGGAAGATCTCGGCCAGGGCGAAGAGCGCCCGGGCCAGGATCGGCACGTCGTCCGGGTGGAGGTGCCAGGCCAGCTTGGGGTCGAGGCTCCCGAAGCGGCGCGCCCGCACGCGGCCCAGCGAACGGGTGCAGCTCCCGATGCCGTCCCAGATCGCCGAGTAGGGCACCACCGAGAGGCGGTCCTTGAGCACGATCCCGGACCCCGGGAGCCGCACCGCCAGGATGGCCGGCGGCGCCCAGAGCGTCTCGAGCTTGAAGCCCTCGCGCAGGAACTGGAGCGACTGGTAGCCCTGGGTCGCGCCGAACTGGGGATGGACCGGGTCCGGGAAGACCCCCATCACCGCGACGCCCGGGTGGAACTGGAGGTTCTCCCCCACCTGGCCCGAGCGATTGGCCAGGTTCCCGCTGCGCTGGAGCAGGACCGGGGTCGCCATGCAGCCCGCCGCCAGCACCACCGCCTTGGCGTTCACGCGCACCCGGTGGCTGGGGCGTCCGGTGAAGGGCTCGACCACGCGGCCCTCGACCCCGAGGGCGCGCCGGCCCTGGGCCCGGATGGCCTCGCAGCGCACCGAGGTGAGCACGCGCGCACCAAAGCGCAGCGCCGCAGGCACGTAGCTGATGTCCGTCGACTGCTTGGCGCGCGCGCGGCAGCCGGTGAAGCACTCGCCGCTCCCGCGGCAGCCGCGCACGTTCCGGGAGATCGGCTCACAGGAGTAGCCGAGCGCCTCGCAGCCCTCGCGGAAGAGCAGGTTGCGCCGCCCCAGCACCTCCTCCGGCGTGGGCTGGATCCCGAGGAACTCCCCCACGGCGTCGTAGTGGGGATCGAGATCGGCGCGCGTCGTGCGCTCGAGCGAGAAGTCGCGGCACCAGCGCTCGAGCACGAAGTCCGGGGCGCGCACGCAGATGGCCGAGTTCACCAGCGAGCCCCCGCCGAGGGCAATGGCCTGCATGGTGGGCATCACCGTGCCGCGGGTGGTGCGCAGGCCCCCCTCGCGCATGGTGCGGGCCATGGAGAGCCCGCCGTCGAGCTCGAAGTCCCCCGGCACGAAGGGAGGGCCCTCCTCCAGGAGCACCACGCGCCGGCCCGCCTCGGCGAGCTCCTTGGCCACGACGGCGCCGCCGGGCCCGGAGCCCACCACCGCGACCTCCGCCTCCTCGGTGAGGTCGCGGTCGTACTGGGCGAAGACGCGCAGCTGCTCCGCGAGCTCGCCGATCCCGCCGGCCCGGCGCGGGCCCGACGCGCTCATCGGCCGTCCCCGGCCACCGCCGGGTGGAGCGGGCCGCCCGGGCGCAGGGGCTCGGCGCGGTCGACGGGCGCGTTCACGTCGCCGGGCGCGTGGACGATCGCCGCCGGCAGCCGCCCCACCGGCGGATAGAGGAGATCCGCCTCGCAGACCGGCGTCTCGATGGCCAGCGGCGCCACGCCGAGCTGGCGCTGCACGGGGGGGTGGGCGAAGTAGGCGAGCGTGCAGAGCGAGCGCAGACTGGTGAAGACGAGCCGCCGGAAGAAGAGGGGGCTGCGGGCCCAGGCGTCGAGGACCGCTACCTGCTGGCCGGACGTGAGAGAGGAGAAGCGACGCCATCCGGTGTAGCCAGGCGCCCGGAAGAGGAGCGTCGCATGCTCCACGGTGAAGACCAGGAGGTGCAGGAGCCAGCGGATGCGCGGGTGGGAGGCCGCCATCAGGCGATCCACGTAGCCCGGGATGTCCGCGTCGAGCCCCGAGGGCGGGATCGCGCCGCCGGGGGGGTACATGGCCTGCGCGGCGCTGGCGAGGAGCGCCGCCTCGCCGCGGAAGAGCGTCCGGTAGCGGCGCTGCGGCCGCGGGTAGCCCAGGGAGACGCGCGCGAGGAGGGCGGCCGCGAAGAGGAGGAGGACGAGCCAGCCGAGCATCGCAGCCGATGATACCCTGGCCGCCCAGCGTGAGCCCTTGCCGTTGAAGATCCTGCGCGTCCACAACTTCTACCGCGAGGCCGGGGGAGAGGACGCGGTGGAGCTCGCGGAGCGGGAGCTCCTCGCGGGCGCCGGCCACGAGGTGGTCGTCTACGAGCGCCACAGCGCCGAGATCGCGGACTACGGGCCCTGGCGGCGCGCGACGCTTCCCGCCCGCTGCGCCTTCGCCTGGGACGCGCGCCGGGACCTGCGCGCGCTCCTCTCCCGCGAGCGGCCGGCCGTCGCGCACTTCACGAACACCTTCCCGCTGATCTCCCCGGCCAGCTACGCCGTCTGCCGCGAGGCGAGCGTGCCGGTGGTGCAGTCGCTCCACAACTACCGGCTCCTGTGTCCGGCGGCGGACTTCTTCCGCGCGGGCGCCCCCTGCGAGGAGTGCGTGGAGCACTCGCTGCTGCGCAGCGTGCGCTACGCATGCTACCGCGGCTCGCGCAGCGCGACGGCTGCGCTGGCCGGGGCCCTGGCCCTCCACCGGGCGCGGGGCACCTTCGCGCGCGAGGTCGATCTCTACCTGGCGCCCAGCGAGTTCGCGCGGCGCAAGCTCGTGGCCGGCGGCCTCCCCGCCGAGCGCGTGCGCGTGAAGCCGAACTTCGTGGCCCCGGACCCGGGCCCGCGCGAGGCGCCGGGCGACCATGCCCTCTACGTCGGGCGCCTGGCAGCGGAGAAGGGGCTCGGGACGCTGCTCACCGCCTGGGAGGGGCTGCCGGCGGAGATCCCGCTGCGGGTCGCGGGCGACGGGCCCCTGCGCACGCGGCTCGAGGCGCGGGCGGCGGGCCTGGGCACCCGCGTCCGCTTCCTGGGCCAGCTGCCGCGCGAGGCGCTGCTGCGCGCCCTGCGCGGCGCGCGCCTGCTGATCTTCCCAAGCGAGGCCTACGAGACCTTCGGGCTGGCCATCGCCGAGGCCTTCGCCTGCGGCGTGCCGGTGCTGGCGGCGGGGCACGGCAGCGCCGCCGAGCTGGTGGAGGAGGGGCGCACGGGGCTCCACTTCCGGCCCGGGGATGCCCGCGACCTGGCCGCGCGGATCGCCTGGGCCTGGGGCCATCCGGAGGCCCTCCTGGCCATGGGGCGGGCGGCGCGCCAGGAGTACGAGAGCCGCTACACCCCGGAGCGGAACCTGGCGCTGCTGCTCGAGCTCTACCGGGAGGCCGGGGCGCGCGCGGACTGACCGCCGCTCCGCGCCTCAAGTCCCGCCCCCCGGCGCCGATCGAGGCCTGGATGCGCATCGCGCTCGTCACCAACATCCTCCCGCCCTACCGCGTCCCCGTCTTCGAGGCGCTGGCGGCCACGCCGGGCTGGCGGCTGCGCGTGCTGGTGAGCGCCGAGAACGAGTTCGACCGCGGCTGGAGGGTGCGGCGCGGGGGGCTCGACGTCGAGCGCATCCCGGGCCCCGCTCTCTTGCGGCGCGTGACAACGCGCGGCCCCGCCGCCGCCGAGCAGCTGGTGACGCTCCACCTGCCGCTCGCGCTCCCCGCGGCGCTCGCGCGCTTCGCGCCCGACGTGGTGGTGAGCGGGGAGCTCGGCCCGCGCACGGCGCTGGCTCTCCTCTCCTGCGGGCTCCGGCGCGTCCCCCTCGTGATCTGGAGCTACCACTCGCGCGCAAGCGCGAGCCAGGCGGGCCGGCTCCGGCGCGCGCTCTGGCGGGCCCTCCTCTCCCGCGCCGACGCCGTGGTCGGCATGGGAGCGCAGGCGCGGGAAGTGCTGCGGGGGCTCGGCGTCCCGGAGGGGCGCCTCTTCGACGCGCCCAATGCCCACGACCCCGAGCGCCTCGGAAAGGCCGCCGCGGCGCTTCCGGACCGGGAGGCGCTGCGCGCGGCGCTCTGCGCCGGGCACGGCTGCCGCGAGCGCATCGCGCTGGTGGCGGGCCGGCTCGTGCCCGTGAAGGGGATCCCGCAGCTCCTCCAGGCCTGGGACGCGCTGGCGCCGGACCTGCGCGACACGTCGACGCTGCTCTTCGTGGGAGACGGCCCGCTGGCGGAGCGCCTGCGCCGCGAGGCCGGCGCCCGCGCGCGCGGCGAGATCGTGCCGCTCCCGGCGGTGCAGCCCGAGGCCCTGGCGCGCTTCTACGTCGCCTCGGACCTCCTGCTCTTCCCGAGCCTGGGCGACACCTGGGGCCTCGTGGTGAACGAGGCGATGGAATGCGGTCTCCCCGTCCTCTGCTCGCGGCTCGCCGGCTGCGCCGACGACCTGGTGCGGGAGGGCTGGAACGGCTGGCTCTGCGACCCCAGCGAGCCCGGCCCCTTCGCCGGCGCGCTCGCCCGCGCCCTCGCGACCCCGGACCTCGCCGCCCTGGGACGCCGGGCGCGCGAGACGGCCCGGCGCTTCGGCCCCGAGGCCATGGCCGCCGGCCTGCGCCGGGCGATCGCGCACGCGGCGCGCGCGTAGCCGGGCGCGGGGCGCGGCGGGTCAGGCGCTCTCCCGCGACCCTCGCGTCAGTGCTTCCGGGCCAGGATCCTCTTCACGCCTCCTCCCCGGTGGATCTCGACGCTGCCGGAGGCGGTCGCCGTGGCGCCCGGCTGCACATCTCCGAAGGCGACCATCACGTCGGTGCAGGGGGTTCCCTTGTTGCTGTGGAGGAAGTACGCGTGACGGGCGCTCACGGATACGGCGAGTCTGGAAGGCCTGTTGTAGCTCACGATCATGGGCCGCTCGAGACAGCTCCGGTTGATGCCCCACAATCGGCGATAGAAGGCATTGGCGAAGGATTCGCCGCACAGGAGATAGGCCTGGAAGTCGTTGACGCCTGCGACCTTGAATTCCCCGGCCTGACGTCCCAGCTGAGCCAGGGACCTCACTCTGCCATCCGACCTCGCGAAGGTCTGCTCGTCCGACCACCAGTCGTTCCTGCCGAAACTGAGGCACACGGCCGCACCGACCTTGCGCAGGGGCTCGCGGGCGACGTTGGTGAGCTGGATGGTGTATTCGACCCGGTTCGGGAGGGACGCTACGGTGGTCTTCCAGGCCACCGGCGGTTCCAGCGGGAACTCCACCGGTCCGATGGCCAGGGTTCCATCATCCACACGGCGATAGTTTCCCGGGCCGAACAAGGCATCGGCGCCCACCTCGTGACTCCAGGTGTCTCCCCGCCTGATCCACTCGCCGCCGACGGGATACAAGCTGGAGGCTCCTCGGTCGGTCATGATCGCTTCCGGCAGCCACAGGTGCAGGAGACCCAGCCCCTGGATCCCGCCGATCGCCAGCCGTGTGCCCTCGCCCACCGGTTGGATACCGGGTTTTTCCGCCTCCCCTTCGACCGCGCAGGCGGGGGCGAGCAACAGGAGGCCCAACGCCAACGCCGCCGCCGACCCGGGAACGGGAGGTCGATCGTTGCCCACCTGTCTCGAGTTCATCTGCGTCCCCGATACCGCTCGCCCAGACTGCGTCGGGATCCGTCCCGCGTCTCGTGGAAGAACGGAACCGGCGTAACCAGCGACAGCCGCCTGCGACGGGGGGCGAGGCGAGGAGTCTCACCCGCCGGGCGTGTACCAGATGGGCGAGCTGTAGGCGCGCTCCTGGGTGGACCGCGGGATCTCGGCCGGGAGCTTCACGCCGAAGCGCACGGCGTCGTAGGTGGTCCAGCGCGGCGTCGGGATCTCGAGCACCCGGACGTAGTAGACGGCGCGCAGCTTCGCATCGAAGGCGGGGTCCCGGAAGACGCCGATCAGCTCGGGCGCGCCGATCGCATTGGTCCAGCTGGCGCGCTCGACGTCCACGGTGCTGCCCACCGGCGGGAGCCGGCCCTCGGGGCCGGGCCGGCGGTCGCCCGACCAGACGACGTCGTAGACCTGCTCCCGCCGCTCGCCCCGGGCGTCGATCCAGCCCTTGACGATCTGGATGCGATCCAGGTTGGCGCCGATCGGGTCCCGGAGCGCGGCGACCAGGAAGGTCGGGGCTGCCCCGGGCGGCCCGGCCCCCAGGTCGCCGCCCATGGGCACGCCCTTCGCGTAGCCGATCGCGGCCGGATTGCGCCCCGCCGCGTCCGCGGGCTCGAAGGCCCAGCCGCCGAAGAAGCGCACCACCATGCGGGAGCCGGTGGTGGCGTAGACCTCCCGCCGCAGCATGGCGTCGAAGAGGGCCTCCCGGGTGTTCTCCGTCGCCCAGACCCCCGCGTAGCCCGAGGCGACCATCTGCCAGCCCAGGATCTGGAGGTCGCCCACGGCCATGAACGCGTGCTCGGACCGCGCGGGATCCGGCTCGGCGCCCGCGTGCTTGCCGAAGAAGTTCTCCTCCTCGGCGGTGGCGAGGGAGGTGTGGCTGTCGGTCGAGCCCACCATTCCGAACTTGTACGGATTCGCGCCGAGCTTCTCCTCGAGCGCCAGCCCGGTCTGGAGCGCCGTCCGCGCGTACTCGCCCTGGAGCATCCCGGGCTCCTTCGCCTGGCTGAGGTTCAGGTTCCCGACGTCCCAGAGCTCGTAGCCGCCGAGCTCGTCGTTGGGCGAGAGGAAGGGGTGGGCCTCGCCGTCGCCCTTGATCTGGGTGGCCTCGTAGAGGGGCTCCCAGCGGGCGCGCGTCTCGGCGTAGCGGCGGTCGAGGGCCTTCCCGGTCGCCGGGTTCTCGGCCCACGGGAACATCATGCCGTTGGAGAGGTTTCCGTTGTGCGGGATCGCGAGCACGCGGCCCCCCGTCAAGTCCTGATAGGCCTGAAGGACCTTCCACAGGTCCTCGGGGTTCGTGCTCCCGCTGGGCGGATAGGTCGTGAAGGGCTCGGTCCGGATCGCGCGCTCGCCACCATCGCGGTAGATCACCACGCGGTGCAGGTTGTTCCCGGGCGGGACCTGCGAGGTCCACTCGTAGCCGATGAAGGCCGTGAAGTGGCCCGGGGCGTTGTGCCTCTCGGCCATCGCGATCGTGCGCTCCCATGCGGCGCGGTACGGCGCCATCCCGGGCGCGTAGAAGAGCGCCTTCGGGAAGGTGCCCCTCGAGAAGGCATCGACGATCTCGAGGGCGGCGCTGCCCCCCTGACCGGACTGGATCATGTCGTACCAGCGGCGACCCGTCGGATCCGCGAGCACCTCCGGCCGTCCGGCGAAGAGGTCGGGAAAGAAGCCCATGTTGTCCGAGTGGTCGGCGACGACCAGGAAGTCCAGGGGCCGGGAGAGCTTGGCCCGTTGGCCCGTCGAGGAGGTCACCTCCTCGCCGCGCGCGAAGCGGTAGGCCTCGTCGATTCCGAGCCGGTTTCCGAAGGCGCCGGCATCCATCGAGGCGTCGGTGTGCAGGTGCGTGTCGCCGAAGAAGACCTCGGTCGGGTAGCCGCGCCCGGCGTAGGGGGAGTAGGAGGCCTTGGGAAAGACGGCGTGGAGGCGCTCCGCCGACGGAGCCGCCTCCTGCGCGCCGACGGCGGCGGCCAGCGCGAGGATCAAGAGCGGGGCGGGCGCGGCGCCCGCGAGCGCCGTTCGACTCATTCCCCCTCTCCCCTCAATTCAGCTCGCTGTCCTTCCAGTACTTGGTGCCGGCCACGCCGCCGCGCAGCATGAGGCCGCTCTCGGTCAGCTGGTAGATCTCGATCCCGGTGCCGCTGGAGCCGGTACCCCCCGAGCCCGAGCCGCCCATGCCCGCCGAGCCCGAGCCCCCCGCGGCGGCACCGCCTCCCACGACGGCGCCCGTGGCGCCCCCCGCCGCGCCCTCGCCACCGGCCATCACCGCTGCGTCGACATCGGCTCCGAACTCGAAGCCCTGGTCGACGAAGCGCTGGAACCGGGACGCGTCATGGAACACGTAGACGGCGCGGAAGTGCTTGAAGCCCATGCCCATCCCCGCGCCGAGCTCCCCCATGCGCATGTAGGTATCCCGGCCGCTGCGGTTGTCGTGGGCCACGCCGTAGCCCTGGCCGGTGGAGAGCATCATCACGCCCCCGCTGAGGTTGCTGAAGACCGCGTAGCCCGCGGCCGACTTCACCCGGGCCTCGAGCTTCGGATCGCGCTGGTAGAGCTCCGAGAGCGCCTCCTGGCGCATTTCGTTGGTGTAGGCGCGCTTGGCCTCGGGGCTCGATCCGCGGGGCCGGAGGCAGCCGGGAACGAGCAGCGCAGCCGCCGCCAGCGCGATCATCCAGGATCCGGGTCGAAGGGCTCGTCTCATGGGGTCTCCTCTCGGGAACAGGGTTCAGCCGCGCGCCGGCCGCTCCTCCGGTCGCTGCATGGCCTTCAGGAGCTCGCCGCTGCCGACGCCCCAGCGCGTGACGCAGCCGACGGCCTTGGCGAAGGAGACCGCGACCGGGTGCACGCGCTCGGCGGGCAGGATGTAGATCTGGCCCGCGGCCGGCGTCGGGGAGACCGGGACGAAGACGGTGTACCGGCCATCGGGGTGCTCCTCGACGATGAAGGCCGGCACCAGGCCGTGCTCGATCTCGACCAGTGCCGCGGCGAACTGACTCCCCTGGGCCTGGCCCACCGCCTGCTGGCTCAGGCTCCGCACCAGCCGGTAGCCGGGAATGCGCTCGAGCAGGTTGCGCTCCAGGAAGTCGCTGGCGCCGCGCCCCAGGCGCGTGCGGACCAGGAGGCCGGTGGCGAAGCAGAAGCTCAGGACCGCCAGCGTGGGGAGCCCCGGGAGATCGAGCGATTCCGGCAGGCGTGCGATGATGGGGTGCAGCGCCCCGCGCGCCACCTCCACCGCATGGGTGAGGAGCGCCGCGATGACCACGATCGGGAAGAGGACCAGGAAGCCGCCGACCAGCGTCGTCTTCACGAAATCGCTGAGGGGCTTCATCGACACCTCCGCGGGCGGAGCCGCGCGCGGCGGGTAGGGTACTGGAGGCGAACCGGTCCGGACAGGGCGGATCCGGGACGGGGATCAGGACGGCGGGGGCGCGGCCGCCATCCGGGCGAGGAGACCCGCCAGGTGACCGGCCTGCACGCAGACCCGGAGCAGCAGCCGGGCCGCGCGGCGCCGGCCGAGGGCGAGGCTCCCGGGGAGGAGCAGCGCCCCGGCGGCCAGCAGGAGCAGGCTGCGGGCCCCGTGGAGGAGCGCGGCGCGGCGCGGGCGGCCGCGCAGGGCGATGCGCGTGAAGACGGTGCCCCCGGAGAAGGCGCGCCGCGCGAGCCAGGCCAGCCGGTGGCGCTCCGGCGGGAGCCATTCCTCGACGATCGCCTCGTCGCACCAGGCGAAACGCGCGCCGGCGTCCGCGAGGCGGCCGAAGAGGTCCGAGTCCTCGCCGAAGTGGCGCGGCCCGCCAAAGGCGGGGTCGAAGCGCCGCTCCGCAAAGAGCGCGCGGCGCAGGAAGGCGTTGCTGGTACGGAGCTCCGCGCGCGGCACCGGCGTGCCGGTCGGGTGGCGCGGGCGCGCGTAGAAGCTCTCGAGGTCGAGCCAGGCGGGCCCCGCGCACTCGAGGCGCGGGAGCACCGGCCCGAGCCAGCCGTCGGCACGGCCCTCCACCGCGCGCTCCCAGTAGGCGGAGAGCCAGTCCTCGCGGGCCACCTCGTCGTCGTCGACGAAGGCGAGCCAACGCCCGCGCGCCGCCTCGACGCCGCGGTTGCGGGCGCTGGCCAGGTTGCGCCGCCCATGGGCGAGGTACCACAGCCTGGGGCCGGCCCCGGCGAAGCGCCGGGCCACGGGGCCCGCCGAGCCCTCGGGGTCGTCGTCCACCACGATCACCTCGAGCTCCACTCCCGGCGGGAGCTTCTGGCGCGACAGGCTCTCGAGCAGTCGCGCGAGCCCGGCGGGCCGCCGGAAGCTCGCCACGCAGACCGAGATCTCCGGGGCCTGGCCGCTCAGAAGGCGCCCTTGCGCGAGAGCACCGCGCCGAAGGTGCGCAGCAGGATCGAGAGGTCGAGGCCCAGCGAGCGGTTGCGGATGTAGTAGAAGTCGTACTGGAGGTTCTCGTGCATGGGCAGATCCTTGCGGCCCAGGATCTGCCACAGGCCCGTGATGCCGGGCTTGACCTCGAGCCGGCGGCGCTGCCACTCGTCGTAGCCCTCGGCGATGAAGGGCATCTCCGGGCGCGGACCCACCAGCGACATCTCGCCCCGCAGCACGTTCCACAGCTGCGGGAGCTCGTCGAGGCTGGTGGCGCGGAGCCAGCGCCCGACCGGGGTGATGCGCGGGTCCTCGCGGTCGCGCGGCGCCACCGCGTAGGGCTCGGCGTCCTCGCGCATGGTGCGGAGCTTGACCATGCGGAAGGTCCGCCCGCCGCGCCCGACCCGGTCCTGGGTGAAGAGCGCCGGGCCTCCGCCCGCGAGACGGATGCGCAGCGCGCACCAGAGCAGGAGCGGGCTCGCGAGGGCGAGGCCCAGGAGCGCGCCCCCCACGTCGAAGGCGCGCTTCAAGGGCTCGTAGAGGGGTCCGGCCCCCTCGCGGCCGAGGCGCACCAGCGGGAGGTCGTCCACCAGGTCGATGGGGCTCCCGGCGGTCAGCACCTCGAAGAGGTTGGTCACGACGCGGAAGGTGAGACCCAGGTCCTCGCCGGCCAGCACGAGGGCCAGCATGCGGGTGTGGCCCAGGGCCGGCATCGCGACGAAGACCTCCCGCGCGCCGGTCCGGGCCGCCGCCGCGCGCAGGTCGTCCACGCGGCCCAGCACCGGCCGGTTCGCCACGTCCTTGCCCTGGAGTCCCTGGTCGTCGTCGAGGAAGCCCACCACCCGGTAGCCGATCTCCGGGTGGTCCTGGAGCTTCTGGAGCAGGCGGATGGCGGTCACCCCGGTGCCGACGATCAGGACCGGGACGTCATGGGCCCCGGAGCGCCGCCGGCGGCGCTCGAGCCGGTGGAAGAAGACGCGGCTCGCGCCCTGGGAGACGAGGTTCAGTCCGGCGGCGAGCAGCACCACGGCCCGGCCGAGCTCGAGCTCGCGCAGGAAGAACGCCAGCGAGCTCACCGCCAGGAGCCCGAGCGCCACGCCGCGGAAGAGCGCCGCGAGCTCGTCGACCACGGTGTGCAGGCGCGAGCTGCGGTAGATGCCGAAGAGCCAGCAGGAGAAGACCCAGGGCCCCACCACGAGGGGCAGGGCGCGCAGGTACCACTCGAAGTCGTTGATGGGCTTGCCGAGGGGGCCCGCCAGGGCGTAGCGCGCCCACCAGGCCAGGGCCCAGCCCAGCGCGACGAGCCCGGCGTCCACCGCGAGGTGCAGCCAGCGGATCTTCTTCCAATCGGTCGCGCGCATCTCCACCCGGGGGCCGGAGCCCGGGGGGAGGTGCCGGGCGCTGGGCGCCCGGCGCAGGATCGGCGCGGGGGAGGCCGGGCTTGAGGCGCCGCGGCGCGGGGGCCCCCTCCCGACGGCTCCGGCTCACTCGTTGCGCAGGAGCACGACCGAGGGCGCCCGGGAGAGCCTCGCCCGGTAGCGCTCGAAGGCCTCGAGGCGGGCCGGGTGGAGGCCGCCGCCCGGCGCGTTGCCGGCGCCGAGCACCAGGTCGGGCCGCCCATCCCCGTCCACGTCGCCGGCGTCGAGGGTGAGCCAGCGCCCCCAGTGGGGGCCGCCCAGGGAGGAGGCCGCGAAGCGGAAGCCGCCCAGGTTCTCGAGGTAGCTCATGGTCTCGGGCTCCGGGGCCTCCCAGTCGGGATAGAAGGCGACGGCGGCGATGTCGAGGTCGCCGTCGCCGTCGAAATCGGCGGCGCGGGCCAGCATGGCGCCGTGCATGGGGTAGAAGAAGCGCTCCACGAAGTGGAGCCGGCCGTCGCCCTCGAGGATGCGGATCCCGTGGTAGGGACGCGGGGGCGGATCGGGGATCTCCATGTTGTTCCCGTTCACGGTGAGGACGTCGAGCTGGCCGTCGCCGTCGAAGTCCGCCGCGAGGAGCTGGTTGTAGCCGAAGCTCGGGAACTGCTGGACCAGGCGACGGGCCTCGAAGTCCCGACCGCCGCGGTTCCGGAAGAGCAAGAGCTCCTGGTGGCCCTGGGCGGTCAGGATCATCACGTCGGGGAGCCCGTCCCCGTCGAAGTCGCGGATCTCCGCCCCCAGCGCCCCGGCGCGGTCGAGCAGCACCTGCTCGCGGAAGGCGCCCGCGAGGAGCGGCACCTCGAGGACGGCTGGCGCGTCGCGATGGGCCCGCTCGTAGCCCTCGCTGCGCCACAAGATCGAGACCTTCCCATGGCCCGGCCCGTAGCCGTCGCCGAAGCCCACGAGCAGCAGATCCTCGCGGCCGTCCCGGTCGAGGTCGGAGCCCAGGCTCTGGACGAGGCGCGGGAAGCCCTGCACCAGCATGCGCCGGCGGAAGCCGCCCCCGGCCTCGCGGCGCAGGTCGAGGACGCGCCCCGCGCGGGTCTCGCTCTGGTCGAAGCTCCCGATCAGCGCGAGCCGGAAGCCAGAGGCCGAGGGCTCGACGTGGATGGGCTCCGAGGCGAAGCCGCCGCGGAAGACCTCCTTCCCGCGCCGGTCCACGACGTGGAGCTCGCGACTCCGGCCAGCTCCCAGGTAGAGGTGTCCTCGCGCGGAGTCGATGTGGACCAGGGTCATGAGCTCGCCGGGCGGAACGCCCGCGTCGAGGGGAGCGGCGCGGAAGCGCGTGAGCGGCGGATTCGCGCGCCGCACGCGAAAGGCCTCCCGGGGCGGGGCGCCGGCCCGGAAGAAGGCGGCGAGTCGCGCGAAGTCGCCGCGGGCCAGGACGGGCGCCTCCGGGATCAGGTGCGCGCCCACCAGGCGCCCGAAGGGCGGCTCGAGCTGGCGGAAGCCCAGGTAGTTCCCCATCCAGGTGAGGACGAAGGGCCAGCTCTCGCGGGGCAGGTGCTCCGGGCGCGGCAGCAGGTGGCAGGCCTGGCAGTGGCGCTCCGCCAGGGCCGCGCCGCCCTCCGTCGCCTCGGGGCCGGCGCCCGCCGGGCCCTCCGGGCGGCGCTCCGGCCCGCGCCGGAGCGCCGACGCGAGAGCCAGGGCCCCGAGCGCCAGGAGCAGCGCGCCGAGCGCCGTCCGTCGGCTCACAGCGGCCAGGGCCCGAGGAGCAGCAGCGAGACCCCCAGGAAGATCGCGTACACCGGGAACCCGATGGCGCAGACCGCGAGCGCGCGCGGCGTTGCCTGGTAGTCGAGGGCCTGGCGCACGGCCACCACCATGGCGACCAGCATCCAGAGCGTCGCGACCAGGAAGACCGGCCCCGCCAGGGGGGAGGCGAGGCCCAGGACCCGGAGCACGCCCGGCGCGCTCGAGAAGCCGATCGTGCGCAGGAGCTCGCCGCGGTCGGCGACGGTCTGGGGCCCCGGCAGCCAGCGCGTGCCGATCCACCAGGTGACCCAGGCCCAGACGTACCAGCCCAGGAGCGCGGCGGCCGTGCTCCACAGGATGCCCGCCGGGCCGCTGTTCCCGATGCTCCCGAGCCCGGCCCCGAGGGCCGAGAGCAGGACCACCGCCAGGGCCTGGCCGGTGGCGCCCCGGTCCGCCTCGACCTCCTCGTAGATCTCCCGGTCGAGGAGCGCGGCGCGCAGCATGCGCACGGGGAGTCGAGCCATGGTCCCTGCCTCCATTGCCGGGCGCCGGGCGGCTCAGGGCCGCCAGGTCCCCCCCGAGTCGACCCAGCGCCGGGCGCCCTCGACCGCCCGGAGCACGGTCTTGCGCGTGAGCACGTCCTGGAAGCTCCGGGGCAGCGCCGGCCCGACGTCCACCAGGGTTCCGAAGCGGCCGAGGGTGCGTGCCCCGTCGAGATCGAAGAGCTCCCAGTAGCCCTCGACGCGGCGGAGCGAGTTCTCGAAGCTCGGATCGAGGGCCCAGGAGACGCGGCCGGCCTCGCGATCGAGCCGATGGCGCAGCCGGTAGACGATGGGGACGAACACGACGCTCATGTGCTGCTCGACCACGAGCTCCCCCTCGCCCCGGGAGACGATCTCCATGGCGTCGACCTCGGGGCGGTACTCCATCTGGCGGGTCGGCTGGGCGAGGAGCTCGAAGACGCGGCCCGGCGGCTGCTCGAAGATCACGTAGGCGACGAAGAAGTCGCCGGCCCCCGGACCGCCGGACTGCACCTGCTCGAGGAGCACCATCCTCTGCGCGCGCAGGCGCGCCACCAGCTCCGGCGGCTCGTTGGCGAGCAGGCGCGCCCCGCTCCCGGCGGCCGCGGGCTCGGCGGCCGCGGGAGCCGGCGCCGAGGCGGCCGCCCAGCAGAGCGGCAGCAGCAGGGGCAGCAGGCGGAGCCGGGGGAGCTGCCTGGCGGCGGCGTGCATCGGGTCCCCTCTCGCGTGCGCTGCGGTCCCGGCGCCGCGTCGCGGGTGCCCCACGCCGGGGGCCGGGCGGGATTCTACCCGAGCCGGCCTCTCCGCGAGGCGCAGCAGGACCTGCAAGAGGCGGCGGGCGCAGGGGAATCCCGCCGCGCGCCGGCGCCGGGTCGCCGCCCGGGGGGCGGGGGACCAGTGAGCCGCAAGTGTGCGCTCGAGGCCGCTCCCGGGACTCAGCGAATCCCGCCGCCGGGACGATGAGACCGGGGAGCAGCTCCGAGCGGCTGCGGCACCCCCTGGGAGACCCGCGCATGAACGGCGCCCCCGCGAACGCCCCCGCCCCGGCACCCGCAAGGACCACCTGGGTGCGGGTGGAGCCGCCGCGCGGACTCCCGGCCCCCGACCTGCGCGAGCTCTGGCGCTCCCGCGAGCTGGTGGTCCTGCTGGCCCTGCGCGACCTGCGCGCGCGCTACAAGCAGGCCGCACTCGGGGTGGCGTGGGCCCTGATCCAGCCGTTCGCGACCCTCGTCGTCTTCGGCGTGCTCTTCGGCCTGCTGCTGGGCCCGCGCGGTCTCCCCACGCGCGAGGGAGTCCCCTATGCAGTCTCGACCGGCGTCGCCCTGGTGCCCTGGCAGCTCTTCGCGCGCGCGCTCGCCGCCTCGGGCGACTCCCTGGTCGCCAACCACGCGCTCATCACCAAGGTCTATTTCCCGAGGCTCGCAGCTCCGGTGGCCGCGGTCCTGGCGGCTCTCCTCGACTTCTCGCTCGCCTTCGCCGCGCTGCTCGTCCTGCTGGCGGCCTACGGGGTCGCCCCCGGCCCGGCCTGCCTCACGCTCCCGCTCTTCACGCTCCTGGCCGTCGCGAGCGCTCTCGCCGTCTCGCTCTGGCTCTCGGCGCTGAACGCGCTCTACCGCGACGTCCGGCATGCGCTGCCCTTCCTCGCACAGCTCTGGATGTTCGCGACGCCCGTCGTATACACGACCGAGAGCGTGTTCGGCGGCCGGACTTCGGCGTGGCAGGTCCTCTACGCGATGAACCCGATGGCGGGCGTGGTCGAGGGATTCCGCTGGGCGCTGCTGGGTGGCGCGGCGCCGCCGTGGGAATTCCTCGCGGCCTCGAGCCTGGCCGTCGCCATCCTGCTGGTCGGCGGCCTCTTCTTCTTCCAACGGATGGAGCGCAGCTTCGCGGACCTGGTATGAACGCGACCCGAGACATCGCGGTCGAGGCCTCGGGCCTCGGGAAGCGCTACCGGCTGGGCCACCGGGGGCGCCGGGAGTGGGTCTGGGCCCTGGAGGACGTGAGCTTCGAGATCCCCCGCGGCCAGGTGGTGGGGATCGTCGGGGGGAACGGCGCGGGAAAATCGACGCTCCTCAAGGTGCTCTCCCGCATCACGCCGCCCAGCCGGGGCTTCGCCGCGATCCGCGGCCGGGTCGGGAGCCTGCTCGAGGTCGGCACCGGCTTCCACCCGGAGCTGAGCGGCCGCGAGAACGTCTTCCTCAACGGCGCGATCCTCGGTATGCGCCGCGCCGAGGTCGCGGCGCGCTTCGACGAGATCGTCGCCTTCGCCGAAGTGGAGCGCTTTCTCGACACGCCCGTCAAGCACTACTCCTCGGGCATGCGCGTGCGCCTGGCCTTCGCCGTGGCGGCGCACCTCGAGCCCGAGATCCTGATCATCGACGAGGTGCTCTCGGTGGGCGACGCGCCCTTCCAGGCCCGCTGCCTGCGCCGGATGAGCCAGGTAGCCCGCTCCGGCCGCACGGTGCTCTTCGTGAGCCACAACCTCGGGACGGTGCGCAACCTCTGCGAAAGGGTCCTGGCCATCCGCGCCGGGCGCGTCGTGCGCGACGGACCGCCCCGCGAGGTGATCGACGCCTACCTGGCCGAGGCTCTCGGGGGGGTCGAGGCCGAGCACCCGGAGCGGGCCGACATCTCCAGCGCGGACGCGCACATCGAATCGGTGGAGATCCTGGACGCGCGCGGGGAGCCGGCCTCTCGCTTCCAGGTGGGCGACCCCCTCGTCCTGCGCGTCGCACTCCGAGCCGCGCGCCGCATCGAGGAGCCCTGCGTGTACGTGGGCCTGCGAAGCGCCGACGGGAGCCCCGTGGCAGCGGGCTTCCAGAACCTCGAGGACAGCGTGAGGCCCTCCTTCCGCGCCGGCCGCAACCTCTTCGAGCTCCGCGTGGAGGCGCTCCATCTCTGCGGCGGGCGCTACTTCGCCAACATCTGCGTCCACCTCTCCGACCGAATCACCGTCATCGCCTGGCGGCGCCAGATGGACGCCTTCGAGCTCGAGAGCCCGGTCAAGACGGTCGGCACGGCGGAGCTGCCCCACCACTGGCGCTTCGAAGACGGGGTCAGCGAGGAGGCGGCCCGGCCGTGAGGACGAACGTGCTGGTCGTGGGCGGCGCGGGCTACGTGGGCGGGATCACCGTCGACCTCCTCCAGGTGGCCGGCTACGAGGTCCGCGTCTACGACGCGCTCCTCTACGAAGAGACCTACCGAAAGCCGGTCGACTTCGTCTTCGGAGACGTGCGCGACGGAGCCCGCCTGCTCCCGCAGCTCCGCTGGGCCGACGCCGTGGTCTGGCTGGCCGCCCTGGTGGGTGACCCCGCCTGCGCGCTCCACCCGGAGTCCGCCACCGAGATCAACGAGGCCGCGGTGCGCTTCCTCGCCGATCACTACGATGGGCGCATCGCCTTCGCCTCCACCTGCTCGGTCTATGGCGCATGCGACGGCGTCCTCGACGAGAGCGCCGTCACCCGCCCGCTCTCCGTCTACGCGTCCACCAAGCTCCGCGCCGAGGGCCATCTCGCCGGGAAGGACTCCCTGATCTTCCGGCTCGGCACGCTCTTCGGCGTGGGAGACTTCTTCTCGCGCATCCGCCTCGACCTCGTCGTGAACGCGCTGGCCGTAAAGGCGCACAAGCTGGGCCGGATCACCGTCTTCGGAGGCGGACAGTGGAGGCCGCTGCTGCACGTGCACGACGTGGCCCGCGCCATCGTCGACAACCTGGAGGATGGGGAGCGGGGGATCTTCAACCTCCACGCCGAGAACCTCCAGATCCGAGAGCTCGCCCCGCGCCTGCTCGGCCACTTCCCTGCCCTGAAGATCGAGGAGGTCCCCACCGACCTGGCGGACGCCCGCAACTACCGCGTGAGCAGCGACCGGGCGCGCCGGCGCCTGCGCTTCGCTCCCTCCCGTAGCGTCGACGAGGGGATCCGCGAGATGAAGGCGCTGTTGACCTCGAACCGGCTGCAGGACCCGGAAAACCCCCGCTACACCAACCAGCAGTACCTCTCCCTCCACCACCCGCATCTGCGAGGAAGCCATGGCGGATGACGAGCAGGCGCTCGTGCCGGCGCCGAAGCTCATTCCCGGCGGCCTGGCCATCGACGACCGCGGCGAGCTCCGCTTCGCCAACGACTTCGACTTCGCCGGCGTCCGGCGCTTCTACGCGGTCACGAACCACCGGCGCGGATTCGTGCGCGCCTGGCACGCGCACCGCCGAGAGGCCAAGTACGTCTGCGTGCTGCGCGGCGCGGCCGTGATGGGCGCCGTCGCCGTCGACGACTGGACCTCCCCGTCGCGCGATCTCCCCGTGCACCGCTTCGTGCTCTCGGCGGAGCGCCCGGCCGTTCTCTTCGTCCCGGCCGGATGCGCCAACGGGTTCATGACCCTGACCGACGACACACTCGTCGTCTTCTTCTCTACGGCCAGCCTGGAGGAGAGCCGGGGCGACGACGTCCGCTTCGACGCGCGCCACTGGGACATCTGGTCCGTGGAGGAGCGCTGAGCATGGGCGCCCGGGACGGACGACGGGTGCTCGTGCTGGGGGGGTCGGGGATGCTGGGCTCGATGCTGGCCGATCGCCTGGGGCGCGAACGGGACCTTCGCGTCACGGCCAGCGTGCGCGACGCGGCTCTGCTCGAGCCCTGTGCGACCGCGGTTCCCGAGGTCGCCTGGGTCCGTTTCGAGGCGATCGACGTGGAGTCCTTCCGGTTCGCGGACTTCGACTGGGTGCTGAACGCCATCGGGATCACGAAGCCGAGAGTCCGCGACGACGATGCCCTCGAGCGCGAGCGGGCCGTGCAGATCAACGCGCTTCTGCCCCACCGCCTGGTCGCACGCGCCCGCGCCTCGGGCGGGCGCGTGCTGCAGATCGCCACCGACTGCGTCTTCTCCGGGGCGCGCGGCCGCTACCGGGAGGGGGACCCCCACGACGCCCTGGACGTCTACGGCAAGACCAAGAGCCTGGGGGAGGTGCCCGGCGCGGGGGTCTTCCACCTGCGCTGCTCGATCGTGGGGCCCGAGCCGAAGGAGCACAAGTTCCTGCTCGACTGGCTGCGCGGGCAGCCGCGGGGCGCCGCGCTCCGGGGCTTCTCGAACCACGCCTGGAACGGGATCACCACCCTCCACTTCGCGAAGCTCTGCCTCGGCATCGTCCGAGGCGAGGTGGTGCCGCCTGCGCTCCAGCACGTGGTGCCCGCCGGGTGCGTCTCGAAGTATGAGCTCCTCGAGCGCCTGGCCTCGAGCTACGGACGGGGTGACCTGGCGATCGAGCGGGTGGAGGTGCCGGTTCCCCTGGACCGAACGCTCGCGACGGGGGACGAGAGCGCGAACCTCGAGCTCTGGAGCGCCGCCGGCCACGCCGCGCCCCCGTCGATCCCGGAGATGGTCGAGGAGCTCGCGGGGTTCGCGCCGCGCCTGGCGGGCCTGGGCGCCAAGCTGACGCGCCGGGAGGCACCCGGCCGGTGAAGATCGTGACTCTCTTCGGCACGCGGCCGGAGGTGATCCGGCTGTCGCGCGTCATCGAGAAGCTCGACGCGCGCTGCGAGCAGGTGCTGGTCCACACGGGCCAGAACCACGACCCGCGACTCAGCGACGTCTTCTTCACCGAGCTGGGGGTGCGCGCGCCGAACCACCACCTGGGGGCGCGCGGCAGCCTGGGCGAGCAGATGGGGGCCATCCTGGCGGGCTGCGAGCGGGTGCTGCGCGAAGAGCGCCCCGACCGCTTCCTGGTGCTCGGCGACACGAACAGCAGCCTGGGCGCCCTGATGGCCAAGCGCCTGGGGATCCCCGTCTACCACATGGAGGCCGGCAACCGCTGCTACGACGACCGGGTCCCGGAGGAGGTGAACCGGCGCATCATCGACCACTCGAGCGACGTACTGCTCCCCTACACGGAGCGCAGCCGGGAGAACCTGGTCCGCGAGGGGATCCCGCGCGAGCGCACCTTCGTGACCGGGAACCCGATCTTCGAGGTGATCGAGCATTACGCGTCGCAGATCGCGGCGTCCCGGGTCCTGGACGAGCTCGATCTCGCGGTGGGCGGTTACTTCCTGGTGACGCTTCACCGGGCAGAGAACGTGGACGTGGAGTCGAGGCTGCTCTCCGCCATGCTCGCGTTCGACCGGCTGCAGCGCCGCTACGAGCTGCCCGTCATCGTGAGCACCCACCCCCGAACGCGCGCGCGCACCAAGGGGGTCGCCCCGGCGGCCATGCGCAACGAGGAGGTTCGCTGGCTCGAGCCCTTCGGCTTCTTCGACTTCGTGCGCCTGGAACGGGACGCCGCCTGTGTCCTCTCCGACAGCGGCACGGTGCAGGAGGAGTGCTGCATCCAGCGCATCCCGAGCGTCACCCTGCGCGACTCGACGGAGCGGCCGGAGACTCTCGACTGCGGCGCCAACGTGCTCGTGGGGGTCGAGCCGGATCGGGTGCTGCGCGGGGTGGAGCTGGCGCTGGCCACGCCGCGGAGCTGGGCTCCGCCCGCCGAGTATCTGGTCCCCCACGTCTCCGATTCGGTGGTGAAGATCCTGCTGGGCCTCTCGCCCGGCGAGGCGCGCGCCTGAACGCGTCACCGGCCGAGGCTGACCGTGCACCAGTACTACTTCTTCCGCCCGACCCTCGCGACCCACGTCCACCTCTATCACAGCTGGGTCCTCGCAGCGCGCTCGCAGGGAATCGAGCAGCGGCTCGTCACCCTGCTGCCTCGCCGCACGCTGCGCGAGCAGTCCGACCTGGCTCGCTCCTGGAGCAGGCGGGAGGCCGTCGAGGTGCACTCGACGGCGCGGCGCGACTACGCCCGCGCCGTCGAGGCGTTCTTCGCGCGGCGAATCCGCTTTGGAGGGCGTGCGGTAGTCCATCTGCGCAAGCAGTCGCCGGAGCCCTTCGCGCGGCTGCGCGATCGCAGCCGCGGGCGCCTGCGATTCCTGGTCGAGCTCGAGGGAGATCCGGTGGCCGAGGCAGACTACCTGCGGCGGCACCCCTACCAGCAGGGCTTCTACGACGCGGCGCTCGCGGCCTGCGACGAGAGCGCCGGGCGGCAGGAGCGCGTTCTCGCCCTGGCGGACCACGTGCTCGTGGTCTCCGAATACCTGCGGCGCGCGCTCTGCGACCGCCACGGGCGGCTTCGCCTGGAGGAGAAGATCAGCGTGCTTCCCACCGGCGCGAGCCTCGAGGGGGCCGGGCTCGACTGGGGCGCCCGGCACCGGATCCGCGCGGCCCGGGGCTGGGACAAGCGCTTCGTCGTTGCCTACGCCGGCAACGCGTTCTACAGCTGGCAGGCCCTGGGGAGCTGCCTGCGCGCCTTCCTCACCATCCGCCGCGAGGTCGCCCCCGAGGCCTTGCTCCTCCTGCTCGTGCGCCCCGCCGATTTCGCGATCGCCCGCGACTTCGTCGATCGCGCGCAGCTGCGCGAGGAGGACCATGTGCTGATGCACGCGCCGGCCCACGAGCTCGGCGGCCTCCTCAGCGCCAGCGACCTGGGCCTGCTCCTGCGCCACGACGAGCCGGCCCTGCGGGCCGCGAGTCCCGGCAAGTTCGGGGATTACGTCCTGGCGGGACTCCCGACGCTGCTCTCGGCGGGCGCTGGGGACTACGCGGATCTGGTGCGCCGCGAGGGGGTCCTCCCGGTAGTGGCGTCCATCGACGACCAGCGCGAGATCGCAGCCTGCGCGCGCGACCTCGCGGCGCGCAGCTTCTCCGACCGGGAGCGGCTGGCGCGCTGGGCGCGGGAGCGGATCGCGAGTCAGGCCAGCGCGGCGCACTACGCGAGGATCCTGCGGGAGGTGGCGGAGCATGCCGGGCGCACCGCCTGAGCGCTTCGACGCGGCCTTCCTGGGCGACGTCTTCCTGGGCGGCGCCCGGGACGTCGGCGACGCCGCGGAGGGCGGTGGCCCGTTGCGGGCCCTGGCCCCCTTGCTGCGCGGCGTCGCCTGCGCCAGCGCCAACTTCGAGGGCTCGACGGCGACGGGCCTTCCGCCCCGCCCGGACAAGAACTCGATCCTCGCGGTGGACCCCGACGCGACCAGGGCGCTGCGCGCGGTCGGGATCGGGCACCTGGCCCTGGCCAACAATCACGTCTGGGATCACGGCGACGCCGGGCTGCGCCAGACCCTCGCGGATCTGCGCGGGCGCGGCTTCGTCTGCTACGGAGCGGGGGAGAATGAGGCGGTCGCCCGCCGGCCGGCCGTCTTCGCCGCGGCCGATGGAACGCGCGTGGCTCTCCTGGCCTGCACGAGCGACGCGTCCCACACGCGCGCTCGCCTGGCGGGGCCCGACACTCCGGGCTGCGCGGGCGACGCGCTCGAGGAGCTGAAGGGACAGCTGCGCGGTCTGCGCGAGCGCGGCCTCTGTCCGGTGGTGCAGATCCACGCCGGCCCCGAGTACCGGTCGCTCCCGGCGCCGGAGGAGGTGGCGCGCTGCCGCGCTCTCGTGGAGGCGGGGGCCGCGGCGGTGCTGTGCCATCACGCCCACGTGGTGCGGCCGTTCGAGCGCCACCGGGGCGGCTTCGTCGCCTACGGCCTCGGCAACTGCTTCTTTCCGGCCTTCGCCCATCGCGGTGGGCAGAGACACGTCTGGCCGGGGAACGCGCGCGTATCGCTGCTCGTGCGCCTCGCCTTCGCGGCGGGAGGGCTCGCACGGGCCGAGGTGCGCTTCCTCGAGTGTCGGGACGGACGCGCCGTGCGGCTCCTCCCGGCTCCGCGCGCCGCGCTCTGGCGGGCGCGCGGAGCCGCGGCGCGCGGGCTCCTCGGACGGCCGGGAGCCGCCCGGGTCTACGACGTCTACGATCGGCTCGCCGCGGCCCGGCGGCGCGCGGACCCGGCGGGCTCGACGAGCCTCCCGGCGGTCCTCGTTCATCCGCTCCTGGCGCCGCTGCGGGCGCTCCGCGCGCGGCTGCGTCTTCGCACGCGGCTGCGGGCGGGCGCCAGGGAATGGATCGCCTCGCCGCCCCGGGAGCGCACCTGAGATGCTCGGACGCCTGCTCCTCGCGGCGGGCCGAGAGGCGGTCTCCCCGCTGGCGGAGGGCGTCCCCGCCTTCGCGAGCCCGGAGCTCGCGATCTTCGCGCGGGGCCGGGAGCGCCCGCGCGCCCTGCGGCTCGGCGACCGCGTGGTGGCGCTGGCCGGCGACCTCGACGACGGCTCCGGGGATCCCCGCGGCGGCGAGCACAGCCTCGCGACCCTGCACGAGCTCCTGGCGCGAGACCGGCTGGCCGCCGAGCTCCCGGGCTTCCGCGGCTCCTTCCTGCTGGTCTGCGCCGACCTGCGCGCCCGGCGGCTCTGGCTCGCCGCGGACCGGCACGGCACGCGCAAGCTCTACTGGGCGCGCCGCGGCGGGGAGATCCTCTTCGACTCGCGCCTGGCGCCGCTCCGCGCGGCCGGCTGCGAGCCCGAGTTCGACGCCGACCTCGCGCTCGAGCTGCTGAGCTTCGGATACCTGCTCTCGGACCGCACCTGCCTGCGCGGCGTACGGCCGCTGCACCCGGGGTCGCTCCTGCGCGTCGATGCGGCGGGCGCGGCCGAGACGCGCCTCTGGCAGTGGCGCAGCGAGCCGGACCCCGCGGGCGCGCCGCCCCTCGAGACCGCGGTACGCGAGCTCGGGGATCGCCTCCTGGCCGCCGTCGAGCGGTGCGCGCGCGGCGCCTCGGGGCTCCTGCTCCCGCTCTCCGGCGGGCTCGACTCGCGCGCCCTCCTGGCGGCGCTCCTCGAGCTCCGGCCGGCGCGCGAGATCACCACGGTGACCTTCGGCTCCCCCGGCACCTGGGACTACGACCTGGGGCACCGGGTGGCGCGCGCCGCCGGAACCCGGCACGTGAGCCTCGACCTCGCGCGGGAGGCGCTCGACGACGCGGGCCTTCTCTGGCAGGCCCGCGAGTGCGACGGCCGGGTGGAGCTGGTGCAACAGGTCCCGCTCCGCGCCTGGGAGAGCCTGCGCGAGCACGGCGAACGCGTGCTGAGCGGCTTCATGGGCGACCCGCTGATGGGGAGCAAGCTCCACCCCGGCGACCTCGCGCTCGGGGGCGCCCCCGCCGGCTGCGAGGAGGCGCTGGCCGAGCGTCTGCTGGACCGCCATCGGGTCGCGCCCGAGGAGGCCGTGGCGCCCCTCCTCGGCCTGGACGCCAAGGAGGCCCGCGCTCAGCTGCTGGCAGCCGTCCGGAGCGCCGGGAGCGGCCTCGAGGCCAACGACGCGGCCGGTACCTGCGAGGCCTGGGACCTCGCCAACCGCCAGCCGAAGTACGTGCGCCACCACGTGTTCAAGCTGCCGGAGAAGTTCGACTACCGGGCTCCCTTCCTCGACTGCGACCTGATGGAGCTCCTGCGCACGGCCCCTCGGGAGTGGCGGCTCCACTCGCGCCTCTACCGCCAGATGCTCGTCGAGCGCTTCCCGCGCCTCTTCGCGCTCCCGACCAAGAACGAGCGCGGGCTCGCTCTCTCGCCACACCCGCTCCGGCGCGCCCTGCGGCGCGCCCGGGGGCCCGCGCTGCGGACGCTCGCAACCGGGTCCGGGGGGCGGCTCGCGCTGCTGCCCTGGCAGCGCGAGCGGGAGCGTCGGCGCGCCGTGAACTACGTCGACTACGCGAGAGTCCTGCGCAGCGATGCGCCGAACGCGCGGTTCCTGTTGCGCTGCCTGGAGCGCCTGGAGGGCCACCGCCTCGTCAACCACCGCTCGCTCTTCGAGCGCTGGCGCGAGCACCGCGCCGGACGCGCGGACCACACCCAGCTCCTCTTGAACCTTGCGAGCCTCGAGCTCTCGCTGCGCGCATTCGGGGCCGGAGACGCGGTCGGGGCCGGGCGGGAGCCGCCCGCATGAGCGGCGCTGCGCGGAATCCGGAGCGCTGCGGCCGCCCCCGGCGGATCGCCTTCCTCACCAACGAGTTCGCGACGGAGCAGCGCGACGGAGGAGGCCTCGGGAGCTACCTGGACCGCATCTCGCGCGCGCTGCGCGATCAGGGGCATGCGGTCGAGCTCCTGACGCTCACGCGCCGGCACGCTTCCGGCGTGCTCGACCGGGAGGGGATCCGCGTGCAGCGCGTTCCGGTGCGCCGGCGGCGCTCCACCAGCGCGCTCTTGCGGCTCTCGCGGCTCCACCCGCGCCTCGCCCTCGGCGAGGCTCTCCCGAGGCTCGAGGAGGCCCTGGCGCTCGGTGCCGCCCTGGCGCGTCGGGAGGCGGAGACCCGCTTCGACTGGGTGCAGAGCACCAACTGCGGGCTCGCCGGCCTCTTCGTGCGCCGCGACCGCAGGCGGCCCCACCTGCTGCGGCTGAGCTCGCTGCGCGGGCTCGTGTGGAGCGCCCAGGGAAAGCCCGCCGGGCTGGACCTGCGCGCAATCGAGGGGCTCGAGGACCGCGCCTCGCGGCGCGCCGATCTCGTCTACGCGCCGAGCCACTTCCTGGCCGAGCGGGCCCGCGAACGCCTCGGCCGCGAGGTGGCCGTGCTGCGGCCGCCGGCCTTCCTGGAGTGCGAGCCGGCCAAGGAGCCGGGCTTGCGCCTGCCCGCGCGCTACCTGCTCCACTTCGGTCGCCTCGGGCGCGTCAAGGGCACGGACGTGCTGCTCGAGGCCCTGCCCCTCGCCTGGCGCGAGGCGCCGGACCTGCGCGTGGTGCTGGCGGGCCGTCCCGAGCCCGGCTTCGATCTCGAGGGCTGGCGGCGCGCCCAGGGCCCGCGCGCGGAGCAGGCGCTCGCGGTGGGGGCCCTCGAGAAGCCCGAGCTCTACGCCGTGCTGCGCGGCGCCCTGGCGAGCGTGCTGCCCTCGCGGGTCGACAACCTGCCCAACACGGCGATCGAGAGCCTGCTGCTCGGCGTGCCCGTGCTGGGCACCTGGGGGACGAGCCTCGAGGAGCTCGTCCTGCCGGGCAGGAGCGGCGCGCTGCTGCCGCCGGGAGACGCCGCCGCGCTGTCCCGCGCGCTGGTCGCGGTCTGGCAGGGCCACGCCGCCTGGCTCGGCGCGGGCTTCGAGCGGCCCGCGCTCCTGGACGCGCTCGATCCCGAGGCCGCCGCGCGGGGGCTCCTCGCCCTCGCCGAGGAGGTCCGCGCCCGATGACCCGAGGAGCCCGGGGCCCTGCGCCGCGCCGGCTGCGGCTGGCCTTCCTCACGCCCGAGTTCGTGACCGAGCCCTACTTCTGCGGCGGGCTCGCGAACTACCTGCACCGCACCGGCGCGGCGCTGGCGCGCCGGGGCCACCAGGCCATCGTGCTGGTTCCCTCCCGGGAGACGCCCGCCCGCCTCGAGCTCGACGGAATCGAGGTCCGGCGCGTGGCCCCGGTACCGGCCCTCGCCTGGCTCGCGCGGCGGGCGCCGCGCCGGCTCGGCGGGAGCGCGGACGCGCTGTGCGCGAGCCTGGCCCTGGCTCGCGAGCTCGCGCGGCTCCACCGCGAGAGCCCCGTCGACCTCGTGCAGGCCGCGAGCTCCCGGGCCTGCGGCCTCGCCTCCCGCCTCCTCGTCCCGCTGCCCCAGCTGCTGCGCGCCTCCTGCTACCGGCCGCAGCTGAACCAGCTGGCCGGGATCCCGCGCGGCCTCGATGCACGGCTCGGCGAGGCGCTCGAGGCGCTGGCCCTGCGCCTCGCGCAGCGCGTCTACGCGCCGAGCCGGACGCTCGCCGCGCTGCTCGAGCGGGAGACCGGCCGGCGCGACGTGCGCGTCCTTCCGCCGCCCTTCTCCCTCGAGACCGCCGAGCGCGACCCGGCGCTCCTCGAGCGCGTGGCCCCGGGCGGACCCTATCTCGTCTTCTTCGGCCGCCTTCAGCTCCACAAGGGCTTCCCTCTGCTGATCGAGGCCCTGCCCGACTTCCTGGCGGCGCACCCGGAGGCCCGCCTGGTCTGCGCCGGACCCGATCATGCGACGCGGCTCGCCCCCTCCCTGCGCGAGTGGGCGCGTGCGCGTCTGGGCGCCCTGGCGGAGCGCGTGGTCTTCACCGGCGCCCTGCGCCATGCGCAGCTCTACCCGCTCGTGGCCGGCGCCCGCCTGGCCGTCCTGCCCTCGCTCCTCGAGAACCTCCCCAATGCCTGCCTCGAGGCCATGGCGCTCGGGACGCCGGTCCTGGGCACGCGCGGGACGAGCTTCGACGAGATCCTGGAGGACGGCGTCTCGGGCTTCCTGGTCGAGCCGGGCGATGCGCGCGCCCTGGCGGAGGGCCTGGACGCCGCCTGGGCGCACCCGCGGCTCAAGCAGGTCGGCGCGGCGGCGCAGCGGGCCGTCGCGCGCTTCGACGAGGCGGAGGGCCTGGCGGCGCTCCTCGCCTGCTGCGACGAGCTGCTGGCGGAGAGCCGGGAGGCGGGCGAGGCACGGTGAAGGCGGCAAGGCTGCGCGAGGGAGCCGTGGGCTTCGTGCGCTCGCTCGCCGGCGCGCGGGCCGGCGAGTACCGGAGCGGCCCGGGCGGCGAGACCAGCTTCGAGGCGTCCTGCTTCGCGGCCCTGGCGCTCCACGCGGCGGGCGCGCTCGCGAAGCTCGAGGCCGGCGAGCGGCGCGCCTGGGCCGGGTACCTGGCGGGCTTCCAGGACCCGAGGAGCGGCCTCTTCCTCGGGCCCGAGCTCGAGGGCCCCCTCGAGAGCCCGCAGCACGACCGCGAGCACCTGGCGCTGCACCTCACCTGCCATGCGCTGCCCGCCCTGGCGCTCCTCGGGGCCCGGCCCGCCCATCCGCTGCGCGCGGCCGAGCGCCACCTGGACCCGGGCGAGCTCCTCGCCTGGCTCGAGCGGCGCGACTGGCGGCGCGCCTGGCGCGAGGGCAACGAGCTGCTCTTCGCGGGGCAGCTCCTGCTCCACCTGCGCGAGGTCGAGGGCCGGCGCGAGGCCGCCGCCGCCCTCGGGCTCTGGTTCGACTGGCTGGACGCGCAGCAGGACCCGCGCACGGGGCTCTGGGGCACCGACCGCGGCGCGGACCCGCACGGGGCGCTCTTCGGCGCCTACCACCCGCTCCTCGTCTACCACTACTGCGCGCGCCCGGTGCCGCGCGCCGAGCGCATCCTCGATACGGCGCTGGCCCTCCAGCACCCGGACGGCGGCTTCGCGCCGGGGGGCGGCGGCGGCGCCTGCGAGGACCTCGACGGCATCGACGTGCTCGTGAACCTGCACCGGCGCACGGGGCACCGGCCGCGCGCCGTGCGGCGCGCCCTCGCCGGCGCGCTCGCGAGCGTGCTCTCGCGCCAGCAGCCCGACGGCGGCTTCGTCTACCGGCGGGGTGAGCCCTTCGTTCCCATGGGCATGCGCCGGAGCGCCGTTCCGGCGGACACCTCGCACCTCTTCCCCACCTGGTTCGCGCTGCACAGCGCTGCGCTCGCCTGCGAGCTCCTGCCCGGGCACCCGCTGGCGGCGCCCGGCTGGGGCTTCCACGCGACCTGCTCGATGGGCTGGCACGACTGCAGCCCCAGGGCGAAGCCCCGGCCCGACCCTCTGGGCGACCGCGGCCCCGAGTCCTGGCAGCGCGGGCGGCGCCGGCTGCGGCACGCCGCGCGACGCGCGACCTGGCACGCCCGGCGGCTGGCCGGGGGCGCCCGGCGGCGGCTTCAGGCGCGCCGCACCGCCACGTAGGAGCGGGCGAGGCCCAGGAAGCGCTCGCGCCGGATCTCGCAGTCGGGGAAGAGCTCCGCGAGCTCGCGACCCGAGAGCAGGCGCGTCCGCGCCAGGAAGTCGTCCACCGCGGCCTGGGAGGGGCGCGCGATCCAGCCCCAGGGCGTGCACCAGCGGATCAGGCGCCGCTGCCAGCGGCGCGGGAGGTAGTGCACGAGGGGCGCCAGCAGATGGGGCTCGAAGGGAAAGCCGCGCGCGGGGGTCTGCACCCAGAGCCCTCGGCCCACGCGCCGCAGCTCGCGGGCGAAGGCGCGCTGCTCCTCGAGCGTGGCGAGGTGCTCGATGACGGAGTTCGAGAAGACCACGTCGAAGGCCGCGTCGGGCCAGGCCAGGGCCGTGCCCGAGCCGCGCACCCAGGAGAGCTGGGGCGGCAGCGGAGCGACCGGGTCCGGAGGCGCCGGATTGAGGAGCGTCACGCGGGCGGGCTGCGCCACCAGCGACCAGTTGAAGGGGGTGCCTCCCACGTCGAGGATCCCGGTCCCGGGACCGGGGGCGAAGGTGCGCAGGAAGCGCCCCATGCGGCGCCGGCGAGAGCCCCGCAGCAGGAGGCCGTAGACCCGGTGGATGCCTTGCGCCAGAGGGCCGACCTCCAGAGCCCGGCCCGGGGGCCGGCTCCTGGCCCCGTATCGGCCGGGCGACAGGTCTCACGGAGGCGGTGCCGCGCGGTCAAGCCGGCGCGCGCGGGCGCCGATTTCCTCCCCGGGGGTATCCGATGACCGGGAGCGCCCGGGCGCCGCTCGTGAGTGTGCTGATGCCGGTCCGCGACGCCCTGCCCTACCTGGACCAGGCGCTCGCGAGCCTTCTCGGGCAGACCTTCCGCGACTTCGAGCTGCTGCTCTACGACGACGGCTCCCGCGACGGGAGCCGCGCCCGCCTCGAGGCCTGTGCGGCGCGGGACCCGCGCGTGCGCCTGGTCTGCGGCGAGCCCCGGGGTCTCTCCCCCTGGCTGCGGCGGGGCGTCCGGGAGGCGCGCGGGGACTTCGTGGCGCGCATGGACGCCGACGACGTGGCGCACCCGGAGCGCCTGGAGCGCCAGCTCGCCTTCCTCGAGGCGCACCCCGGATGCGTGGCGCTCGGGAGCGAGGTCCTGCTGGTCGATCCGCAGGGGCGCCCGATCCGCCGCGGCGGGGTCCCGCTGGTCCACGCGGAGATCGAGTCGGCGCTGCTGCGCGGGCGAGGCGAGGCGCTCCCCCACCCCACGGCGGTCTTCCGGCGCGACGCGCTGCGGCGCGCCGGGAGCTACCGGGCCGATTGCGCCACCGCCCAGGATCTCGACCTCTACCTGCGCCTCGCCGAGGTCGGCCGCCTGGCGAACCTGCCCGACGTGCTGCTCGAGTGGCGCCAGCATCTCGGGAAGACGAGCGCCCGGAAGAGCGGCGAGCAGCGCCGCAGCGCGCAGGCGATCCTGCGCGAGGCGTGGCGGCGCCGCGGGCTCGCGCCGCGCGAGGAGGAGCTCCCGCCCGCGCTTCCCGACGCGGTGGCGCCCCGCGACCATTTCCGCCAGTGGGCCGAGTGGGCGATTGGCGGCCGCGAGCTCGCCACCGCCCGCGTGCACGCGCGCGCCGTGCTGTGCGCGGAGCCCCTCGCCTGGCGCTCCTGGCAGCTCTACCTGCGCGCGCTCGCGGGCCTCCCGGCCGAGCCCCTGCGCCGGGCGCGCCGCGCGCTCAAAGGGCTCCGGGAGGCCGCGTGACCGCGGAGCCCGGTCCGCGCGTCTGCGCCGTCTGCGCCGCCGACGACGCCTACGCCATGCCGCTGGCCGTGACCCTGCGCTCGGCCCAGGACGGCCTCGCGCCGGGCGCTCGCCTGGACGTGACGGTGATCGACGGGGGCCTCCGCCCGGCGAGCCGCGAGCGCGTGCTGCGCTCCCTGGATCCGGAGCGCGTGGCCGTGCGCTTCGCGCCGGCGGAGACGCGCGCGCTGCGCGGCCTGCGCGTCGATCCCGGCCGCATCAGCCTCGCGACCTACTACCGCCTGCTCTTGGCCCTGGTCCTCCCGCCCGAGACGCCGCGCGCCCTGTACCTGGACTGCGACCTGGTGGTGGCGGGCGACCTCTCGCGCCTCTTCTCCCTCGAGCTCGGCGGACACGTCCTGCTCGCGGCGCGCGACGCC
>Ga0187892_10001430_pt1 | contig 54563 bp, 47 predicted proteins | sample MA1701073metaG_FD_139345 | JGI IMG/M metagenome (GOLD analysis project Ga0187892, IMG submission 139345) | Bio-ooze microbial communities from a basaltic lava cave in the Kipuka Kanohina Cave System on the Island of Hawaii, USA - MA170107-3 metaG ...
GAACCCGAGCAACACGCCGAGGAACACCAGGAACGCGCAACAGCTCGCCGGCCACGCAATGCCGAGTTTCACCGCGAAATCGCCGATCATGCCGGTCAATTGCCCGCTCTGGGCAAGCTCGGCGAGCTTGTCGAAGTTCCATTCGCCCGTCGCGAGGTAGAGCGTCTGGAACCCGAGAAACATCGTGATGCTCCCGACCAACGTGTAGAGGAAAAACTTCAACGCCGCGTAGTTGCGGTTCTCGCCGCCCCAGATTTTGATGAGGAAGAAGGCCGGCACCAAGCCCGCCTCCCAGAACAGAAACCAATGGACGAAGTTCAGCGCCGTAAACACGCCGAACATGGCCGTTTCGAGCAGGAGGAACAGGAAGAAGTAGGTCTTGACGTGGCGATCAATGCCCCACGAGGCCCAGATGGCGAGCGGCATCAAGACGGCGGTCAACAGCACCAGCACCATGCTCATGCCGTCCACGCCGGTGTAGTAATCGACGTGGATGGCTTTGATCCACGCGACTTTCATGCCCCATTGATAACCGGACTGCGCGGAGTCGAACTTGAGCAGGAGCAACAGGGCGAAGCCGAGCGCGGCGAGACTGGTCACGAGCGCGAGCGATTTGATGGCCCGTGCGTTCGTTTTCGGCACGAACAGCAGCACGAGCGCGCCGACCAGCGGCGCGAACGTCATCAAGTTGATCAACATGCAGTTCATTTGAAAAGCGCTTCGCCCAGCGCAAAGACGACGAATAACACGATGGTTCCAAGCGCCAGGAACCGCAGGTAATGGCCGATCTGGCCCGATTGAAACCGGGTCGCCAGGCCGCCGGTTACGCGCGTCGTCTCGCATACGCCGTCGAAGGTGTTGTTCACGATCGCCTCGTCGCCGAAACGATGGAACACCCACGAGATCGCAAAGCCGATCCAGCCGACGAGATCGACGATGAAATTGATGAGCCGATCGAGAATCTCGACGGCCTTGGCCCACCAGTGCATGAACCGCACGAAGACCGCCTCGTAGAATTCGTCGATGAAGAACTTGTTTTCGAGGATCACATAGAGCGGGCCGAGCTTGTCGATGAGCGGGTCTGGTTCATTCGCCTTCAGTGGTTTGCGCAGATAGATGTATTGCCCGAACAAGATCCCCCCCGCCGCGATCAGCGTGCTCGCGATTGCCAGCCCCCAGTCGAAATGGACCTCGTGGCTGTGCGCGCCGGTCAGGAAACCGTGGACCCAGTTCGCCCACGGGAAACCGATGAACCCGACGAACATCGAGCCCAGCGCCAGGATGATCAGCGGCCAGGTCATCACCGGCGGGCTTTCGTGCGCGTGCTCGGCGGCGTGGCTGCGCGGTTCGCCCGAGAACACAAGCACGTATTGGCGCGTCATGTAGAACGCGGTCAACCCCGCGCCGACGATGCCGAACCAGAACGGCAGCCCGGCCTGCCAGTGACGCGCGTCGAGGAGGATTTCGTCCTTGCTCCAGAACCCCGCGAGCGGTGGGATGCCGGCCAGCGCGCCGACGCCGATGAAATACGTCCAACGGGTCGTCGGCATCTTCTTCGCCAGGCCGCCCATCTTGAAGACGTCCTGTTCCTCGTGGCAGCCGTGGATGACGCTGCCCGAGCCGAGGAACAACAGCGCCTTGAAGAACGCGTGCGTCAGCAGGTGGAACATGCCGGCCACGAACCCGCCGACACCCAGCGCCAGCATCATGTAGCCGAGCTGCGAGACGGTCGAGTAAGCGAGAATGCGTTTGATGTCCCGTTGCGCCACAGCGATCAGCGCGGCGAACAATGCGGTGAATGCGCCGGTGTAGGCCACGATGGTGAGCGCGTAGCCGTTGTCGCCGACCTGGAAGAGCGGATAGACGCGCGCCACGAGGAACACGCCGGCCGCCACCATTGTTGCGGCGTGGATGAGCGCGCTCACCGGCGTCGGGCCTTCCATCGCGTCCGGCAACCACACGTGCAACGGCAACTGGCCGGACTTGCCGACCGCGCCGCAGAAGATCAAGAGTGCGATCACGGTCGAGGCGCTCAAGCCCCAGACCAGCGTGGTCTTGGCCATTTGCCCGAGCGCGTTGGCCTCGAGCGCGCCGTTGCCGTTGTCGTAGAAGAGCAGCGTGCCCGCCTGGTTGTACAGAAGCAGAATGCCGATGAAGAACCCGAGGTCGCCGAGCTTGGTGGTGATGAACGCCTTCTTGGCCGCCTCCGCCGCGGAGGGTTTGAAGTACCAGAAGCCGATCAACAGGTACGACGCGAGGCCGACCAGTTCCCAGCAAACGAACAGCAGCACGAGATTGTTGGCCATCACCAGCCCGAGCATGGCCGACGCGAAGAGCGAGAGGAACGTGAAGAACCGGGTGAAGTTTTCGTCGTGCGCCATGTAGCCGACCGAGTAGATGAAGATCAGCCCGCTCACGAGCGTGACCATGACGACCATGCATGCCGTCAATGGATCGAGGACGAAGCCGAGACGGAGCAGCCCGGCATCGGTGTCGCTGAAGCGAAGCCACTCGAAGTTGCAGGTGAGGTGGGTGACTTTGTCGTGGAATTTGAGAGCGGCTTCGTCCTTGGGAGCGCTGTGTTCGACTGCGGCTGTCTCTGGTTGAGCGGCCGGCTGATGCTTCATCATTGTCCCCATCGCGCACAGCGACAGCACAAACGACGCAGCGATTGCCCCGATGACCAGCGTGGCCGCGGCCTTGCGCTGCTGCTTCTTGAGCAGCGCGGTGATCCCCGCCGCCAGCAACGGCAGCAGCGGGATCAACCAGAGATAGCGCGCGATCCAGGGAAGTTCCATGGTCAGAAGCAGAAACGTTCAACGTTCAACAAGACCGGCTGTTGAAGGTTGAAAGTTGAAAGTTGAGCGTTGAGCGTTGTCTCCGTTCTCATCCCTTGAGCTCCTTCACCTCGGTCACATCGACCGACTTGTAATGCCGGAAAATCGCGATCACCAGCGCCAGGCCGACCGCCGCTTCCGCCGCGGCGATGGCGATGGTGAACAGCACGAACATCTGCCCCGAGAGCGCCGCCGCCGCGTTGGGGCTGTATTTCCAGAAGGCGATCAGGTTCAGGTTGGCGGCGTTGAACATGATCTCGATCCCGATCAGCACGATGATCGCGTTGCGCCGCGTCAGCGCGCCGCACAAGCCGACGGCGAACAACACCGCCGCGAGACACAGGTAGTAGTTGAGGGGAATCATCGGCGTTTCTCGATCTCTCGTTCGGAGTGGGCAAGGCGGGGAATCCCCCACGCTTGCCGTGGGGTTCGTTCGGCCGGATAGCCACAGGCACAAACGACCGAATCCTCGAATCCCCCACGCTTGCCGTGGGGTTCGTTCGGATACCGGCGGGCACGGACGCACCGAATCCTAACCATCCCCACGGCGAGCGTGGGGGATTTCTGTGCACCGGCCCGATCGGAGATAGCTGGGAAACCCAACCATTCCCACGGCGAGCGTGGGGGATTGTTTCCAAACGTTCTGTCTGCCAACCGGATCATCGGCGTTTCCGCGCCTCCTCCAGCGCCAGCACAATCGCGCCGATCATCGCCGCGGTGAGCAGGATGCCCACGACCTCGAACGGGATGACGTATTGTTCCATCATCTGCCGACCGAGCAATTCGGCCTTCGAGGTCGGCATTTCTTTAAGCGTGCGGGCCAGCATCGGATCGCGCAGGATCGCCCAGATCAACGCCAGCGCCACGACCAAGGCCGTGCCGAAGCCCATGATCCAGCCGGGCAGTCCGCCGCCGAAAAGCTGGTACGGCTGGTCCGCCGTGATGTGCCGGGTGAGCATCACCGCAAACAAAACCAACACGCCGACCGCGCCGGCATAGACGAGGATTTGCACCCAGCCCACGAAGTCCGCGCGCAACAGGAAGAACAGCCCGGCGATCCCGAAGAAAAACAGGATCAACGACAGCGCGCAGTGCATCACGTTGCGGAAGAACACCGCGTCCATCGCGCCGGCGAGGGTGATGAATGCGAGGATGGCGAAGGCGGTGTCCATTGGGGATTGGTTATCGGTTATTCGGGTCCCCGCCGAAGAACGGATAACGGATAACGAAGAAACTCTGAATTCATCGCGTTCATGCCGTAGCGATGAGTTTCCCTTCCGAGTCGCGATACTCGCGCTTCTTCACGACCTGTCGGAAGCCGAACGTCGAGAGCGCCCAATAGCACGCAAACAAGATCGCGGCACTCAACAGCCACGCGCCGACCCCTTGCCAACGCGCGGTCGTTCCCTCGACCATCTTGTACCAGATGCCGGCCACCAGGATGTTGATCAGCGACATCGGCAGCATGAACTTCCACGCGAACCCCATGAGCTGGTCCGAACGCAACCGAGGCAGCGTACCGCGCACCCAGATCATCAGCAGGATCAGCGACATCGCCTTGATCAGGAACCAGAGCCACGACGGGATGTATTCGAAGATCGCGTCGATCACCAGCGGCACCCACGCGATCCATGACGGCAGCCATGCCGCGAGCCATTCGAGGCCGGGCGCCTGCCAGCCGCCGAGAAAGAGCGTCACGCCGAGGCCCGACAACGCAATCGCCGCGAGGTATTCGGCGAGGAAAAAGATGGCGAACTTGAACCCGCTGTATTCCGTATGGTAGCCGGCAATGATTTCCGATTCGGCCTCGGGAATATCGAACGGCGAACGATTGACCTCCGCGATCGAGGCGATGAAAAACAGGAGAAACCCGACGAAGCCCCACGGCGTGAACACGAACCAATGCCCGCCGCCCTGGGCGTGGACGATGGCGCTGGTGCTGAGCGTGCCGACCACCATGACGACCGTCACGGCGCTCAGCACGAGCGGGATTTCGTAGCTGATCATTTGCGCGACGCCACGCAGCGCGCCGAGGATCGAGTATTTGTTGCGCGAGGCCCAGCCGGCAATGAACACCGCGACTTCGCTGATGGCGCCGATGGCGAAGAACGCGATCACACCGACGTCGAGGTTGGCGGGCGTCATGTTGCGGCCCATCGGCAACACGGAATAGACGAGCAACGCCGACACGACCAGCACGATCGGCGCGAGGAAATGCAGGACCTTGTCGGCGGCGCGCGGGACGATGTCTTCCTTGCTGAGCATCTTGAGCCCGTCGGCGATCGGTTGGAGCAATCCGTACGGGCCGACGCGGTTGGGGCCGTACCGGTTCTGGATGCGCCCGAGGATCTTTCGTTCGGCCCAGGTGATGAGCGCGAACAAGCCCGGGAACACGGCGACGATGGGGAGGAAGTTGCAGACGTGCGAGAGCCACGGGCGCCAGCTTTCGGGGAAGAACCCGAGGACCGTGTGCTTCAGGTTGACGACCGCCGTGTCCGGGTTCGCGATGGCAGCGATGAACCACGTAAACAGATCGGCGATGATCCTGCCCACCTGCTTCGGGAAAACGCAAAGGATGACGATCCCGGCCACCACGACGAGCACCGCTATGGTGGCCAGGAACTGCCAGGTGTTAATGAGTTTCCAGAGTTTCTTCACGTACACACTTGGGCGCGGTCAGCCACGCCTCGCCAAAAAAAGACGGCCCGCTCTAGCAAAGTCGGGCCGCCTGTTCAAGCCCTTGTTCGTATCCCCATCGTCCTCGTCGTCGTCCTCGTCCTCGTACTCGAATGATCCAAGAGTTCGATTACGACGACGAGGACGAGGACGACGACGATTGAGCGCTCACGCTTTCCCCGCTGCATTCATCAACTCGACCACCTTGTCGGCGGTCGGTTTCTCGCCGGGGGCGCACAACGTCAAATCTTTCTCCTGGCCCGAAGCGATCGCGGCGGAATAACCCCGGCAATCGTATCCGCACGCGCCGCAATCGAGCTGGGCCATCGCCGCCATGAGTTTGTCTTCGAGCGGACGCCCCTGCGCGAGCTTCATGCGCTCTTCGAGACTCAAACTCTGGTCATGCCACGGCTCACCGCCTTCCGCCGGCGGTGCTTCGGCTGGCGCCTCCGTGGCCGGCGCTGCTTCCGCGGCTGGTGCTTCAGCCGGCGCGGCGGAACCAACTGGCGCGGTCGCCGCCGGGCCACCGATCGGTTGCGTGATGGAACTCAGGAAACCGCTAAGCCACGCGCGCTGCTCGGCGTTGAACGGCGCGTCCTCGGGAATGACGATCTTCGGTTTCGCTGCGGCGGCCGGTGCGGGCGCAGGCGCCGCAGCCGGTTTCTTGGCCTCGGCGGGTTTGGCTGCCGGTTTCGCTGCGGCGGCCGGCTTTTTCTTCTTGGCCGCGAGTTTCGCGTCCACTTCGGCGGCTTCCTTGGGATGAATCTTGTGGTAGTACTCGTTTGGTTTGAGCAGCTTGTTCTTGTCGTGCAGCAACCCGTAGAAGCGGTCGGCGTTCGAGTACTCGTACTCCTGGTCCATCTTGATCGCCTCGAACGGACACACCTCGACGCAAATCTGGCAGCCCATGCAGACGCTCACGTCGATGTCAAACTTCTTTGGGCGCGGCACGGGTTTGCCGCTGGCATCGGTCTCGCGCTCGATGTAGATGCATTGCGGCGGACATTCGTCCTCACAAATCTTGCACGCGACGCAACGGATGCCCTTGTCGGGATCGTCGTCGAACACCAGGAACGGGAAATTGCGGAAAGCTTCCTGCGGCTTGAGTTTCTCCTCGGGGTACTGGACGGTCGTGAGCCGTTCCTCGCTGACGTAGCTGCCGACGAAATTTTTGGCGGTGACCGCCATGCCTTTCAATATGCCTGTGCCGAGCAGACTCATCGATCCACCTCCCCCAACACGATATCCACGCTGCCGAGGATGATGATGCAGTCCGCCACTTTCTGTCCGAGGCACATGTCTTCGAGGATCGTCAGGTTGATGAAACTCGGCGGACGCACCCGGTAGCGATAGGGCACCGGGCTGCCATCGCTGATCAGATAGAAACCCAGTTCGCCCTTCGGCGCTTCGATGCGACCGTACGCCTCGCCTTTGGGCGGTTTGAAGTTGCGCATCTTGACGTTGGCCTGGAACGGTCCTTTGGGCACGTCTTTCAACGCCTGACGCAGAATCTTGAGGCTCTCACGCATTTCGAGGAGGCGAACATAATAGCGATCGAACACGTCGCCGTGTTCGCCGAGCGGAATCCGGAACTCGAACCGCTCGTAGATGCCGTATTGGTCCACCCTGCGAAGGTCGTAATCGACGCCGCAGGCGCGCAACATCGGGCCGGTGACGCTCGCGTTGACGGCCAGCTCGCGCGGAAGCACGCCGACGTTCTGGCAGCGCGCGAGGAGGATCTCGTTGCCGGTGAGCAACTGCTCGAACTCATCGAGGAACCGCGGGTAGGCATCGACAATCTGCCGGGCGACGTCGAGTTGTTCGTCGCTCATATCGACGCGGACGCCGCCGAAACGCATGTAGTTGCACATCATCCGCGCGCCGCTGACGGACTCGAATAGATCGAGAATCTTCTCGCGCTCACGGAAGGCGTAGAGCAACGGCGTGCCGAGCGCGCCGAGGTCGTTGACGAGGAAACCGATGAGGCAGGTGTGGTTCACCAGACGCGTCAATTCGGCGAGGATCACGCGAATGTACTGGGCGCGTTCGGGGACTTCGATGCCGGCGAGCTTCTCGACGGCGTACGCGTACGCCCAGTTGTTCGTCATCGAACAGAAATAATCGAGCCGGTCGGTGTATGGCATCGACGCCAGGTAGCTCGGCGCCAACTCGGCGATCTTCTCGTGGTTGCGATGGAGATAGCCCATCACGGGCTTGAGCCGCACGACCGTCTCGCCGTCGAGCTTCACGTCCATCCGAAACACGCCGTGCGTGCTCGGATGCTGCGGGCCGATGCTGACTTCGAGTTGCTGGGTCTCGAGCAGGCTCTCCGCTGCGTCGAGTGCGGAGCCGGTCGGTCGCTTCACGTCTGAGAGCGGCTGGATCATGGACGCAGTTCCCTCTCATTAACACCCAGCTTTAGCTGGGTGGTCCACGCTTCTCCCTGAACAAACCGCTTAAGCGGTTTGTCGCCCCTCTCCGCTTTCGCCACCACCCCGCTGAAGCGGGGTGTTAATGAAATGGTCCTCGCTGTACTCATGTCGCGTTCGGCCCCATTTCAAAAGCGTTGGCAGGATAGTGGCGCTTGGCCTTGTCGAGCACGTCCGCGTGCGGCGTCGGCTCCCACTCGTAGTCGTCGGGCTCGACGTAATCCTTGCGCATCGGGAAATCCTTGAATTCATCCCACATCAAGATGCGCCGCAAATCGGGATGGCCGTCGAACACGACGCCGTACAGATCGTACACCTCGCGCTCCTGGAACTCACACCCGCGCCAGATTGGCGTGAGCGACAGAACGTGCGTGTCCTCCGTGCGATCGCCGGTGCGCGTGCGAAGGACGACGGGGCCGTGCTTCTTCGAGATCGAGTACAGGTGATAGACCACTTCGAGGCAGCCGGAAAACTCCTTCTCGATTTCCTTGTCGCCCTCTTTCACCTTTTCCTTGCGCGGCAACCAATCCACGCCGGTGACGTTGGAACAGTAGTCGAGCCGCAGCTCCGCGTCATCGCGCAACCAGCGGGCAATCTCCTGGATGTCGTCGCGGTGGACCAACAACGCGTGCTGCCCGGCGGGTCCGCAGTTCAGCACCTCGACGCGCGCCTTGGGCATCCATTTCAGGACTCGCTCGCGGATTTGGTCGGGGGTTTCCATGTCGTTGGGTACTGGTTATTGGTTGTTCGTTGTGTTCGTTGTTCGTTGTTCGCAAACGATTCTGCGTTTCATGGGGTTTTCTCCAATAACCAATAACCAATGCCAAATACCCATGAACGCCTTCACGCCTTCACCGGCCTCACAATCGGCTTGGCGTCCCACACCTGCTTATTGAACGACGGCACCAAATCATGCTCGCCGAACTGTGGCACGGGGAACTCCGCCGGCGCGTCCTTGTCATACCAGCGCGGCTTCGGCCCTTCGCCGAGCGTTTGTTCCTCGATCCGCCGCTGCAGCGTCATGATCGCGTGCAACAACGCCTCGGGCCGTGGCGGACAGCCGGGGATGTGTACGTCCACGGGAATGTAGCGGTCGATGCCCTTCAGGACGTTGTATCCAAGCTTGAACGGTCCGCCCGAGATCGCGCACGCGCCCATGGCGATCACGTACTTCGGCTCGGGCATCTGGTTGTAAAGACGAACCACCTGCGGCGCCATCTTCTTGGTCACCGTGCCGGCCACAATCATCAGATCGGCCTGACGCGGCGAAGGCCGAAACACTTCCGCCCCGAACCGGGCGAGGTCGAACCGCGACGCCGCCGTGGCGATCATCTCGATCGCGCAACACGCAAGGCCGAACTGGAGCGGCCACACCGAGTTCTTGCGGCCCCAGTTGTAGAGATCGGTCACCGTCGTGACGATGATCCCTTCTTTCGCCAGTTCCGATTTGAGCCCTTCGTCAACGGCCATAAATCACTTCCAATCCAGCACGCCCTTTTTCCACGCGTAGGCCAAGCCGCCTGCGAGAATCGCCAGGAAGATGATCATCTCGACGAACGCGAACAGCCCGAGCTTGTTGAAGCTCACCGCCCATGGATAGAGGAAGATCGTTTCCACGTCGAAGATCACGAACACGAGCGCGTAGATGTAGTATTGCACCTTGAACTGCACCCAAGCGTCCCCCTTCGATTCGAGTCCGCACTCGTAAATATCCTGTTTCTGGGGCGAGGGTTTCTTCGGCGCGACGATCTTGGCGACGCAGATGGGCAGCAGTGGGAAAATGATCGCCACCGCCAGGAACAGGGCCAAAAACACGTAGTTTGTGTAGTAAGAATCGGTCATTTCCTAACGCGCCTGTCGGGTCAAACCGAGCTTGTTAAAAATTTCACAAGCGAACCTAGCAACCGCGTAGAAGTGTGTCAACAGCGCGTTTTCTGGTAGCGGCAATCGGGGCAATCGGATGCGTGAGCTGCGCTTCGGTCTCGACCCACCGCGGTCATTCGCGGTCGTTGCCGGGAAAACTTGCCCCAGCCCGCTGGAGCGCTAGCTAGAGCGCCAGCCGCGCGAACAACTCGTCGGGCCTTAGCCTCACCCCGATGTAGAACGGGCCGAACTCGCCGTATTGCGCGCTGACCTCATCGAAGCGCATTTCATAGACGATCTCTTTGATCGGTTCGACCGAGTCGGCGAGCAACGTGACGCCCCATTCCCAGTCGTCGAGACCGGTCGAGCCGGTGATGAGCTGTAAAATGCGCCCGGCGTATTTGCGTCCGACCCTCGCGTGTCCGCCCATGAGCTGCTTGCGCGTTTCGAAGTGCAGCGCGAACCAGTTCTTGTGCTCGCCGCGCCGCTTGCTCATCGGGTAGAAAGCCATCACCTTCTTGTCGGGCAGGACCGGGTAAAGCCGGTCTTTGTTGTACTTGGCCATCCGCACGCGCCACTCTGCAAGCTTTGCATTGAACGCCTCTGAGCCGGGCTGGAGCCTTTCCTGTTCGACAAGCTGGCTGCTGTATTCCTCTTCGGTTGTCGTGTACTCGCTCAGTTCGGTGACGGAGAAATAGGAATAGACCGGCTGCAACGACCCGGCGACGAACGAGGCGCCGATCGCGTTCTGCCAGTGCGTCAGCCGATGCAAGTCGGCGGCGAGGATCCAGACCACAAAGTCCGCTTTGGTCCCGACCACGGCGTAGGTGAACGCCTGGGTGTCCTTTTCGTTGCCGGCGCGGGTCACGGCGTCGGCAAACGCCAGTTTGCTCGTTTCGCGCTGCTCGGCCGTCAGCGCTTCCCAGCGCGCGCGATCAACGCGATAGAACAGATGCAGCACATGCCAACCGTGGCCAAGAGTAATGGGCGATGGTTCCATAGCTTCGGCATCTTCTAGCCGAAGCCCGCGCACAACTCAAGGAGGACAGAGGGTCCAACTCGGCACTCGATCACTCACCAGCATGAGTCCTCGTGGTTTTTTGTCTCGCTTTTTTGTCTTGTTCCCGCGAATCTACGTTCCTAACGTAAGAGGCAGGGGGAGTGCTGTATTCCTTCACGCATGCGTGCCATCGCGATCAAATGCATTCCGGCGATCTTGTTCTGGGCTTGCCCGGTTACTCATGCCATCGAGTTGCAGTCTGTCCTGTCCGGGCTTTCCGAGCCGATCTACCTGACCAGCGCCAAGGACGGCACCGACCGGCGCTTCATCGTGGAACGATTCGGCGCCATCAAGGTGCTGCAGCCGGGATCGAACACACCGACGGTGTTTCTCAACCTCAGCTCGAAAGTGAGGACCAGCGGCGGCGAGCAAGGTCTGCTCGGCCTGGCGTTTCATCCCCAGTACGCGGTCAACCGGCGGTTCTTCGTCAACTACACGCGCTCGGGCGACGGCGCGACGGTGATCGCCGAATACCATGCCTCTGTCGCCGATCCCAATGTCGCCGACACGAACGAAACTTCGATCCTGGTGATCGCGCAGCCGTTCGATAACCACAACGGCGGCATGATCGAGTTCGGGCCCGACGGCTTTCTCTACATCGGCATGGGTGACGGCGGGTCGGCCCACGATCCCGGCAACCGCGCGCAGAACATCAACAACCTCCTCGGGAAAATGCTGCGCATCGACATCGACACCCCGAACGGTCCCGTGCCGTATTCCTCGCCGGCCAGCAACCCGTTCTTCGGCGGGACGCCCGGCGCTGACGAGATCTACGCCGTCGGACTGAGAAACCCCTGGCGGTTTTCCTTCGACCGCGGGACGGGCGACCTCTACGCCGGCGACGTCGGCCAGGATGTCTGGGAGGAAATCGATGTGATCGCGCTCGGGGGCAATTACGGCTGGCGGGTCTATGAAGGCAACCATTGCACGGGTCTCGACGGCGGGTTGTGCAACACGAACAACTATGACTTTCCGGTCGTGGAATACCAACACCTGAGCGGGCGCTGTTCGGTCACGGGCGGGTATGTTTATCGTGGGGCCCGGTCCACGCTGGCGGTGGGGGCCTACGTGTACGCGGATTTTTGCACGGGCGAGATTTTCCTTCTGAACGGCGGAGGGCAGATGTTGTTGACCAACACGTCCATCGGGGTTTCGTCGTTCGGCGAAGACGAGGCCGGCGAGGTGTACGTCGTGGGGCTGGGCGGCAGCGTGCATCGGATCACCGCGTCGCCCCCGCCGGCGGCATGCTCGTACTCGATCGCGCCAACGAACAGTTCCTTCTCGGAAAGCGGCGGCGCCGGGGCCGCGACCATGACCGCAGGTGCCAGTTGCAATTGGATCGCCGCGAGCCACGACACGTGGATCACCATCACCTCGGGCACCAACGGCACCGGCAACGGCACGATCAACTACACGGTGGACGCCAACCCGGGGGCCGCCCGCACCGGCACGATCACCGCCGGTGGCCGAACTCACACCGTGAACCAGAGCGGGCCGGTGGGGTGCACGTTCACGATTTCCCCGACTAACGCGGCATTCGGCGCCAGCGGCGGCAGCAGCAACGTGACGGTGACTGCCTCGGCAACCAACTGCGCCTGGACGGCGGTCAGCAATAGCGGATTCATCCTTGTGACCTTGGGCGCCGCCGGCATCGGCAACGGAGTGGTCAACTACTCCGTGCTGGCCAACGTCGGCGCCGCGCGCGCGGGCACCATTACCATTGCGGGCAAGACCTTCACGGTGAACCAAAGTTCCGGCTGCACGTTCACGATTTCCCCGACCAACGCCGCGTTCAGCGCCGCGGGCGGCAACAACAGCGTGACCGTGACCGCCTCGGGGACCAATTGCGCCTGGACGGCCGTCAGCAACGCCGGATGGATCATCGTGACCTCTGGGGCCGCTGGCACGGGCAACGGCGTGGTGAATTACTCCGTCGGAGCCAACGCGGGTGACCCGCGCATCGGCACGATGACGATTGCGGGCAAGACCTTCACGGTGAACCAAAGTTCCGGTTGCACATTCACGATTGCCCCGACCAACGCCGCATTCAGCGCCTCCGGTGGCAACAACAGCGTGACCGTGACCGCCTCGGGAACCAACTGCGCCTGGACCGCCGTCAGCAATAGCGGATTTATCGACGTGACCTCGGGCACAGCCGGCATCGGCAACGGCATCGTCAATTATTCCGTGGACCCCAACGTGGGCGCGGCTCGCTCGGGCACGATCACCATCGCCGGGAACACTTTCACGGTGAACCAGGGCTCTGGTTGCACGTTCACAATCGCCCCGACCAACGCAACGTTCGGCGCGACGGGCGGCAGCAGCAACGTTGCGGTGACAGCCTCGTCGGCCAACTGTCCTTGGACGGCGGCCAGCAACGACGGTTGGATCTCGATCACCTCGGGCGCGGCCGGCACAGGCAACGGCTCGGTCAGTTATTCAGTCGCCGCCAACCTGGGCTCCCCGCGATCTGGCACCTTGACGATTGCCGGCAAGACCTTTACGGTCAACCAGGGTTCGGGCTGTGCGTTCACGATTGCTCCGACCAACGCAAGCTTCAGTGCCAGCGGTGGGAACAGCAACGTGGCCGTGACAGCTTCGGCTGGCGGCTGCGCCTGGACCGCCGTCAGCAACGACGCGTGGATCATCGTCACCTCGGGCGCCGCCGGCACCGGCAACGGCTCAGTCAATTACTCCGTGGCCGCCAACGTCGGCGACGCGCGCTCGGGCACGATCACGATTGCGGGCAAGACCTTCACGGTGAACCAAAGCTCTGGTTGCGCCTTCTCGATGTCTCCGACCAGCGCCGCGTTCACCGCCAGTGGCGGCAGCAGCAACGTGACTGTGACGGCGTCGGAGACCAACTGTGCGCGGACCGCCGTCAGCAACAACGGCTGGATCTCGGTCACCGCGGGCGCCGCCGGCACCGGCGACGGCTCGGTCAACTACGACGTCGCGCCGAACCCGGGCACCGACCCGCGCACCGGCACGGTGACGATTGCGATGCATGCGTTCACCGTGATGCAGGCAGGCGCCGACTCCGAGACCGATCTCGCCATCGCCAAGGCCGGTTCGCCCGACCCGGTCGGAGCGGGCAGCAACCTGACTTACACGATCACCGTCACGAACATCGGACCGCTCGCGGCCACGGGCGTCACCGTTTCCGATCCGTTGCTTGCGGGCCTGAGTTTTGTCAGCGCCACGCCGAGCCAGGGCGTTTGCTCGAACCCCGGCGGTGTGGTGCATTGCGAACTCGGCAGCCTTTCCGTCGGCGCCATCGCGACCGTCACGCTGGTCGTCACGCCCCAAGCGGCTGGATCGGTCAACAACACCGCCACGGTCGCAGCCATCGAACCCGATCCCAACCCGGCCAACAACTCCGCGACCGCGCTGACCACCGTGAACCCGGTCGGCAATCATCCCCCCATCGAACTCCAGGAGGTCGCGACGGGTCTTTCGAGTCCGCTCTACGTCACCAGCGCGCGCGATGGCACCGACCGGCTGTTCATCGTCGAACAAACCGGCGCCATCCACGTGCTCGAGCCGGGATCGAACATGCCGACCGAGTTTTTGAATATCGCGTCCAGGATCGTCGCCGGCGGGCACCAGGGCCTGTTGGGGCTGGCGTTCCACCCGCAGTACGCGCTCAATCGTCGGTTCTTCGTCAACTACACGCGCATGGGCGACGGCGCGACCGTGATCGCCGAGTATCACGCTTTGGCCGCCGATCCGAACGTCGCGGACACGGACGAGATCGTGGTGCTCGTCATCCCGCATCCGTCGGCCAAGAACAACGGCGGCATGATGGAGTTCGATTCCGAAGGCCACCTTTTCATCAGCGTGGGCGACGGCGGTCTCCTAGACGATCCCGGCAACCGCGCGCAGAACATCAACGACCTGCACGGCAAGCTGCTGCGGATCGACATCGACCACCCGAACGGGCCGGCGCCCTATTCGTCGCCGTCGGACAACCCGTTCTTCGGCGCGACGGATGGCAGCGACGAGATTTACGCGCTGGGTTTTCGTCACCCGTGGCGGTTTTCGTTCGACCGCGACACCGACGATCTGCGCGTGGGCGACGTGGGCGAACAGATGCGCGAGGAGATCGACCTCGTCGCGCTCGGCGGCAACTATGGCTGGCGGGTGTTCGAGGGCAGCGTCTGCACCGACAACGACCCGGGCTTGTGCGACCCCGGCAACTTTATCGGTCCCATCGCCGAATACGGCACGCACCTGGGCGGACGCTGCTCGATCACGGGCGGGTATGTCTATCGCGGCGCCCGGTCCACGCTGCCGACGGGATCGTACGTCTTTGGCGACTTTTGCACGGGCGAGATCCTTCTGCTGGAGGGTATCGTGCAAACCTTGATGCTCGACACGGACCTGTTGATTTCTTCGTTCGGCGAAGACGAGGCCGGCGAGGTGTACGCGGTGGACATTGCCGGCAGCGTGCAGCGGATCGTTTCTTCGCCGCCGCCTGCGCCCTGCCTGTATTCGATCTCGCCGACGAACGAAATGTTCTCGCCAGCAGGAGAAGCCGGCAACGTGACCATGACCACCAGCGACGACTGCAACTGGCTGGCCGCGAGACACGACGAGTGGATCACGCTCACCTCGGCCAGCGAAGGCACCGGCAGCGGCCCCGTCGCTTACTCGGTGGCGGCCAATACGGGCCCGGCGCGAACGGGGACGATTACGCTCGGCGGCCAGACCTTGACGGTGATGCAGGACGCGGTCCCGCCGGGCAGCACCGATGTGGCCGTGTCCAAGACCGATTCGCCGAACCCGGTGACGGCGGGAAGCAACCTCACCTACACCGTTTCGGTTACGAACAACGGCCCGTTAACCGCCACAGCGGTCACCATGATCGACGCGCTTCCTTCGAGCGTGGACTTCGTCAGCGCCACGCCGAGCCAGGGCGACTGCAGCAACGATCTCGGGGTCGTGACGTGCGATTTCGGCGACCTGGCCGATGGAGCAGTTGCCACGGTCGCCATCGTCGTGACGCCGCAGGTCGTTGGTTTCCTCACCAACACCTCGACCGCTGCCGCCGCCGAGGCAGACTCCTTCCCGGCCAACAATACCGCCAGCCAGGTCACGCGAGTCGCTTCCATGCTGGATGGCGCGACGATCGAAGCGGACTTCACGCTGCCGGTCCAGAAGTGCAAGATCAAGAAGGGCGTCACGACCTGCAAAGTCCAGACGAGGTTCACTTGCATCAACACCGGCCCGGCCGAGGTCTCCAGCATCCACGTGCGGTTCTTTCTCTCCGCCAACGAAACGTTCGAGGAAGGCGACGACGCGCTGCTTCTCGGAACCGATACGGGCGCGATCGACCCCGGGAAATCGTTCAAGCAGAAGCTCAAACAGTCTCTGGCCGCGAGCGCATCCGGTCAGTTCCTGCTCGCAGTGGACGATAGCGGTGGCGTGATCGCCGCCGAGCCAATCCCGTGATCGTGTCCGCGCGGTCAGCGCCGCGCGATTCTTGCGTTTGTAAGTTCAAGCTCCAGCTTGTCTTTGCAGGCGCACCGGACAGACAAGCTGAAGCTTGAACTACAAACGCAAGCCGACCGGACGCGAAGCAGGAACGAAGCGGTGGATTCGGTAGCCGCTCGTTTGCCAAAGCTGACGCTTTGCTCCAACTGCCAAATCGAACCGTTTGACTTTCCATCCCGCGTTGGCGATAGTCGCCGCCCTATGGCCGAGGCCAAGAAGACCGATCTGATGGAAAAAATCGTCGCGCTGTGCAAGCGACGCGGGTTCATTTTTCAGTCCTCCGACATCTACGGCGGCCTCAATGGCTTCTGGGATTACGGCCCGGCCGGCGCGGAACTCAAACGCAACATCAAGGACGCGTGGTGGAACGACGTCGTCCGCAAACGCACCGACGTGGTCGGGATCGACGCCACGATCATCATGCACCCGCGCATCTGGGAGGCAAGCGGCCATACGACGGCGTTCACGGATCCGATGGTGGACTGCCGGGTGTGTAAGAAGAGGTTTCGCGCCGACCAACTCTGCGAGGAAAACGGCAAGAAACTCGTAATCGAAACCGGTAGCGAGGCGGAGAAGAAGCTCAAGCTGCCCGAGGGCGTCCGGTGTTCCCACTGCGGCTCCGACCAATTGACGGAACCGCGCGCGTTCAACCTCATGTTCAAGACCTACGTCGGCCCGGTCGAGGACGCCGGTGCGGTTGCCTACCTGCGGCCGGAGACGGCGCAGGCGATTTTCGCCCAGTTTCTCAACGTGCTCAACGTCTCGCGCCAAAAGGTGCCCTTCGGCATCGCGCAGATCGGCAAGGCGTTTCGCAACGAGATCAACCCGCGCAATTTCACCTTTCGCTCCCGCGAGTTCGAACAGATGGAACTCGAGTTCTTCGTCAAGCCCGGCACGGACGCCGAGTGGCACCAACGCTGGGTCGAGGAACGCCTGAAATGGTACGAGTCCATCGGCCTGCCGGCGACGAAGCTCAGTTGCTACAACTACAAGAAAGACGAACTGGCCCACTACGCCAGCGCGTGCGTCGATATCATGTTCGCGTTCCCGTTCGGCGTGCAGGAACTCGAAGGCATCGCCGCGCGCGGCAATTTCGATTTGAGCCAGCACCAGAAGTTCTCGGGCGAGAAGATGGAATACTTCGATGACGAGACGAAAGAGCGGTACATCCCCCACGTCGTCGAACCGTCGGCGGGCGTGGATCGCATCGCGCTGGCGCTGCTTTGCGCCGCGTACGACGAGGAAACCGTCAAGGACGACAAGGGCCACACCGAGACGCGCGTGGTGATGCGGTTCGCGCCGCGGATTGCGCCGGTGAAGGTGGCGGTGTTTCCCTTGTTGCGGAACAAGCCGCCGCTCGTCGAGAAGGCGCAGGAGATTTTCCGCATGCTCCAGCCGCACCTGACGACCCAGTGGGACGACCGCGGCAACGTCGGCAAACGCTACCGGTATCAGGACGAGCAAGGCACGCCCTGGTGCATCACCGTCGATTTCGAGACGCTCGCCGAGAAGGGCGACGCCTTGAAGGATACCGTCACCGTCCGTGATCGCGACACGATGAAACAGGAACGGGTAAAGATCGGGGAGCTGGTGAATTGGTTCAAGGCGAGGCTGTAGGTCGGCCATTCCTGGCTGTATATCAATTTTGAATCGCGCGAACCTTTTCCACCATCCGCCCCTGGTCAGCCAGGAATGGCTGACCTACCGTTGATCGATCGGGACCACCTTCAGCCCCACCGTCCCGACGTATTCGCTCATCGGACGGATCAAGCGGTTGTCGGCCAACTGCTCCAGGACGTGCGCCGTCCAGCCGGACGTGCGGGCAATGGCGAAGATCGGCGTGAAGAGGTCCGTCGGGATGCCAAGCGAGTAATAGACCGTCGCCGAATAGAAATCGACGTTGGCGTTCAGGTTCTTCTTCTCCTTCATGATCCGGGCGATGCGTTCGCTCATCTCGATCCACTTGGTCTCGCCGATCTTCTTGCTGAGTTTGACGGCCATTGCCTTGAGGTGCGGCGCGCGCGGATCGAGCACCTTATAGACGCGATGTCCGATGCCCATGATCTTCTTTTTCTGCGCCAGAGCGTTCTCGACCCAGGCATCCACCTTGTCCACGCTTCCGATCTCCTGTAGCATTTTGATGACGCCTTCGTTGGCGCCGCCATGGAGCGGCCCCTTGAGCGTGCCAATGGCGGATGTGATGGCGGAGTAAATGTCGGTCAGCGTGGCGATGGTGACGCGGGCGGCGAAGGTCGAGGCGTTCATCCCGTGATCGGCGTGGAGCACGTAACAGAGGTCCATGGTATCGACCATTTCCTGGTTCGGTTCGGCGCCGTTGATCAGGTAGAGGAAATTCGCCGCTTCCCCCAGCGTCTTCGAGGGCGGCAACAGCGGTTTGCCGTTTCGCGCGCGGTGGAAGTACGCCGTGATGATGGGGATCTTCGCGATGATGGACTTGGCCCGTCGTCGGTTGAAATCGAGGTCGTCCGCCGTGGGGTCATCGTTGTCATACAACCCAAGCATCGAGATGCCGGTGCGGATGACGTCCATCGGCCCGGCGTCCCTCGGCGCGCGCTGGATGAAATCGACGACGCCTTGTGGCAGTTCGCGTTCGTTGATCAAGCGTTGCTTGAGTTCTTGGAGTTGCGCGCGGGTGGGAAGCTGGCCATGATGCAGCAGATAGACGCATTCCTCGTAGGAGATTTTGCCGGCCAACTCGTCGATGTTGTAGCCGGCATAGATCAACACGCCCTTATCGCCCTGCACGTCGCTCAACCGCGTGGCCGCGGCCACCACACCCTCGAGACCTTTTGCTGCAACTGTCATGTAGTTCTCCTCGAAATTAACGCTGCATTCGGTAAACGCAATGGGACGCCGTGACATGGGCGTCGTGCTCTTGGAAATCTAGGCAAACCATCCGAATGCGTCAACAGGGAAAACCCGGACACCCGCACACCCGCGACAATCCGCGACAATAGCGTGGGTGGCGTGGGTTCGAAACAAGAACGCCCTCGGCGTGATCCGAGGGCGTTCGAGCGGAGCAGACAGAAGGGTTAAATCCTGCGCCAGCGTCCGCGCCAGAATACGAGCGCAGCCACAAGCCCCGCCAAGGTGATCGCAGTCGGCTCGGGGATCAGCAGCGTGTACTGGAAGTTGTCGTAGGCGACCACGTTCGAGCTGTTCTCTGCCCCAACGAGCTGAACGAACAACTCTTTGACCTGATCGTTGTCATTAGCCATTGGGTTGTTGAACGGGACATCCTTCGCGGCCAATTGTCCATTCAAATAGACATCAAATCGGCCCCCGCCTTCGTGGTAGCTGATCAACTCGATGTGAGTGGGCACGCCGTTCGTGTACGTGCCGATCGGAAGATTATTGGGGGCGGTCTGCTGCAGGAAAATCTGGCCCGGGAACCCGTGTCGGGTGCCGATCGCCCACGCGACTTGCTGCGGGTTGGAGTTTACCTTGAACGCTACGATCAACCAATCGCTGCGGAAACCGGCGTTGGTGCCGGCGGGCGTTTGGAGTTGCGAAAAGTCCAACTCGAGCCGTGCGCGGGCAGAAGTGGGGACGCTGAAGTTGTGATCGAGAAAGCTGACCGTCGTATCGGTGGCCGATGTCCCCGCCCAGGCGTTGCTCATGACCACGGCCTTGGTCATCCCCGCGACGTTGTCCACTCGAAAAGTGACTCCGTTCGTCTCCGTGAAAATCAACGGCCCACCGGTGAACAGATTCACAAACGCTCCGTACGCCTGGGGATAAACCGCGGGGAATGGCGGTCCCATGGCACCGCCGTTGTAGGTCGTCGGCGTCGCCCCGACGGTGTCAGCGTCGAAGTTGATATCGAGCACCGACATGTTCGAGTTGATGTACTGGCCTTGGACCGCCACAGGCAGGATGGAGCACAACGCCGCCACCAAAACGGCAGCCATCGCCCAGAAATCAAGTATTTTTCTGCCCTTCAATTTCGTTTTCCCTTCCCTCAAAGTGTGGGCAATAACACCGGAGACAGGCCAGAAAGTCAAGCGTTATCTCCACGCCCATTTGATCCAGGTGATCCAGGGTGCATCCCAGTTTTTGAGCATGCATCCAGCGCGCGGTCGGTGAATGCGATGGCGCCCGGCAACGCCCCAGCCGGTCGGCGCGCGGAGGCGCCTCCCACATTCAATTGATCTGGATGGGCACGGTTTCAGACCGGTGGGCCGCAACGGGAAGGCGCATCGGGCGTCGGACCGTCGAATGTGGGAGGCGCCTCCGTGCGCCGACCGGGGGGCCATTCTTCAGACAGAGCTTGTTGGCTGCTCAAAGACTGGGATGAACAGGTATGCAGCGGCGCTGCAAAATCGGCGGTGTGGTGGCGCCCGTCCTCGGGTGCCGAGGAAAACCGCCCGAAGCCGCTGGGGGACGGCGGCCACCGCACGCGTGGATCCGAACGCAGTCGCCGTGCAGCGGCGCTGGACCGGGATGACCGGGATGACCGGGATGGGGGAATGGGCCGACCTACTGAAACCGGGCGTTGACGCTGCGCGCCGTTTCCGCTAAACAATGCCTTCGAACTCCGACCCCTTTGGTCGGAACGACAGACCAATGGACGCCCATCCGTTGGCCTTAAATCAACAGGGCAAAATGCCTCGGGGACGAGGTAAAACCATCAATCGGCGCAGCTTGCCGGCGTCGCCAGACGCCTGCAAGTTCGCCAAGGGAGAACGTATGGCAGAAGTCGTGTTGGAGAACGTCACGAAGATTTACCCCGGCGGGGTCAAGGCCGTCCACGAAGTCAACCTCAAGATCGAAGATCGGGAATTCGTCGTCCTCGTCGGCCCGTCCGGCTGCGGCAAGTCCACCACCTTGCGCATGATCGCGGGCCTCGAAGAAATCAGCGGCGGGACCATTTCCATCGACGGCAAGAAGGTCAACGACGTGCCGCCCAAGGACCGCGACATCGCGATGGTGTTCCAAAACTACGCGCTCTACCCGCACATGAGCGTCTATAAAAACATGGCGTTCGGGTTGAAGCTGCGGAAATTTCCGAAGGAGGAAATCGACAAGCGCGTAAAGGACGCGGCGGAAATCCTGGGCATCACCCCGTATCTCGACCGCAAACCGAAAGCGCTCTCGGGCGGCCAGCGCCAGCGCGTCGCGGTCGGACGCGCCATCGTGCGCAAGCCCAAGGCGTTCCTGTTCGACGAGCCGCTCTCGAACCTCGACGCCAAGATGCGCGTCCAGATGCGCACGGAAATCTCGAAGCTCCACACCCGGCTGGCATCGACGATGATCTACGTCACGCACGATCAGGTCGAGGCGATGACGATGGGCGACCGGATCGTCGTCATGAAAGACGGCATCATCATGCAGGTCGATTCGCCGATCCAACTTTACGACAACCCATCCAACATGTTCGTGGCCGGGTTCATCGGTTCGCCGCCGATGAACTTTTTCCACGGCACCATCCAGCAACAGAGCGGCGGACTGGTGTTCAAAGAGACCAGCAAAGACGGCCAGGCCGGCGGCGCCGGGTTCACCATCAAACCCGAGGACGGCCAGTTGCCGAAGCTCGGGGCCTACGTGGGCAAGCCGGTCGTATTCGGCGCGCGGCCCGAGGACATCAACGACAAAATCTTCGTCGGCTCAGCGCCCCCGGACAAGATCGTGCGCGCGACGGTGGAGGTCATCGAGCCAATGGGCGCCGAAGTGTTCCTCTATCTCAACACCGGCATGCACTCGTTCATTGCCCGGGTGGATGCGCACGAGACGGCGGACGTGAACCAGAAGCTCGATATGGTGTTCAACACCAAGAAGAGCCGCTTCTTCGACGCCGCGACGGAGAAAGCGATCGTGTGAGCGACGCACCTTCGCCCGAACTCGCGGAGCGCCGACGAAGGCGCCGGCGGCGCGTCGGGCTTGTACTGATCGTCACGGCGTCAGTTTCCCTTCTGGGCCTTCTCGTCTTCGAGCCCTACTTGAGAACGAGGCCGGGGCCGTTCGGCGTCCTCCTCGGCGTCTGCATGTTTTCCGCGCTCCTCGCGCTGTTGACGGCATTGGTGGACATGGCCGCCGTGCGACGCGACGCCGCTCGCGAACGGAGGCGGCTGGTCGAGGAGGCGTTCGCGCGGAAAGAGAGAAACGGCTCGGCAGATCCCCATGCGAAGGATGAATGACGTGGGCCATCGTGCGCGTGCGTGCTTTTTCCAGAGGAAGGTCCGAGTTATTTGTGGATTTGCCGCGGCCGGCCTGGGCTTTGCGCTGGCGGTGATGCCGAGTTGCAGTTCCCAGACCTCGACGAATTCTCCGACGGCCGATTCCATCGAGAAAGGCAGGGCCATCTTTGACCGCCACCGCTGCATCGTTTGCCACCGGGCAGGCGGCGTCGGCACACCGCTGGCGGGGATCGCGGAACGGATGACGCGCGAGGAAGTTCGCACGTGGATCGCCGACCCGAAAAAGATCAAACCGAAGACCGCCATGCCGAAGTTTCCGTTGAAGCCAGAAGAACTCGAAGCGGTCACGGACTACGTGATGACGTTGAAGTAAGTCGGCCATTCCCGCCCGCCCGTTTGAAACCGCTCAGATGCCGCTGAGAGCGACCGCGGCCGGTCAGCCAGGAATGGCCGACCTACTTTTTCATTTCCTCCGCGGCGCTCTCTGCTTATTCTCGCGGGCCGTCATGCCAGAAACACAGGTCACCGTCCGCGTGCCGGCCACGTCCGCGAACATCGGCCCGGGCTTCGACACGCTCGGGATCGCGCTCTCACTCTACAACTGGACGACCGTTTCCTTCGACGAACTGGATGCACCGCTTGCGAATCGAATGATGCTCGAGGCGGCCGCAGCGTTCTTCAGGGCCGCCCGGCGGAAACCAGTTCCCTATTCCATTTCCGTCCGTGGCAACGTGCCGGTCTCGCGCGGGCTGGGCAGCAGCGTCACCGTCCGACTCGGCGTGGTCGCGGGGTTGAACCGGCTGTTCGGCTCGCCGCTCTCGATGGAACGGCTGCTGGAGGTCACCACCGCGCTGGAAGGGCATCCCGACAACGCGTCGCCGGCGTTGCTGGGCGGGTTCGTGGCTTCAGGGATGATCGGTTCTGAAATCCGCACGTGCCGCGTCGAAGTGCCGCCGAACCTGAAATTCGTCGCCGTCATCCCGCGGATTGAGATCGAAACGAGGAAAGCCCGCAAGGTCCTCCCCAAACGGGTCACGCTCCACGATGCGGTGTCCAACGTCAATCGCGTGGCGCTCATCACGGGCGCATTGGCGACGGGAGACTACGAGAAACTGCGCGGCGTGTTTTGGGACACGTTGCACCAACCTTACCGGCAAAGGCTGTTGCCGCCGTTGTTCGACGTGATCCGTGCTGGCGAAAAGGCCGGCGCGCTCGGGGGATGGTTGAGCGGCTCGGGCTCGACAATCATGTGCGTGACATTGCAGAATGCGAGGCGGGTTGCCGCGGCGATGAAGCGAACGCTCGACCGGAATGGGTTGGAGTCCACAGCCGCCATTCTCACCGCGAGCAACCGGGGGATGGCCTTCGAAGGGTGAACGAAAGGCCAAAAATCCCCTAAAAAACGTGTTTTTTCTTGTTGCCTTTTTTTCCTGAGTACCCATACTGCGCGCCAAAACTCAACCAAAACAAACGAAAGGGACCTTCACATGGCAAAGATGACGAAGTCGCAAATCGCTGCTGCGTTGGCAGAGAAAGTCGGAATTTCGAAGAAGCAATCGTCGCTCTATCTCGAGGAGTTGGCCAACCTGGCGTACAAGGAAGCCAAGAACATGTTCACGCTGCCCGGGCTGGGCAAGCTGGTGCTCGTGAACCGCGCCGCGCGCATCGGACGCAATCCGGCGACGGGCGAGCAGATTCAGATTCCGGCCAAGCGCGTGGTCAAGTTCCGCGTCGCCAAGGCCGCCAAGGAAGCGATCCTCGGCTCGAAGTAACGCAGCAGTCCGACGGCAGAGTTTGCGGGAGGGGCCGGTGTCGAGGCGCCGGTCCCTTTCTGCTTAGGGCTGCGCGGTCGTCCGCGCGAGTTCGGTTGGTTTGCCGCCCGGCAGCCGGTGGCTCTTCGTGACGAAGAACACCCCGGCCACGATGAGCAGTGTTCCCACCCAGCGCAGCAGATTCACGTCTTCGTTCAACAGCCAGCGGGCAAACAGCGCCGTGAGGATGTACCCGACGGAGGTGAGCGGAAGGACGACGCTGATGTCCGCCCAGGAGAGCATCGCGAGGAACAACCCGAAGAACAGCGCCAGCAAGGCCACGCCGGTAAGCAGGCGCGGGTTCGTCGCGCCGCGCTTAACGGCGGCGGCGAGGGCGGAGGGATTGGTCAGCGAGACCGCGCCGACTTCCTTCATCCCTTTCGTCAAACAGACGTTTCCGAACGATTCGATCACCAGCGCGATCGCCAACACCACGTAGAGCTTTGCCATATCAATCTCCGTTTGCCTTGCTGTAACACACCCGTTCGATGTTCGACGAGCGTAGAAACTCGCGAACCCGCTCGCTCGTCAGCGCCTGCAATTCTTCCTCGGCGCGATAACTCGGGTTCCATCGGCGAAATTCCGCGCAGGGCGACTTCGCCGCGTGAAAATAGATCTCCGTCAGCCCATCCGGCAGCTCTTGCAGCAGGCCCATCAAGTACGCCTCGTTCATGTGGCCGCTTTCGAGCAGGCCATACACGCGGTTGGCGCAGCGAAGCCCCTGCACGCGCAACCGCGTCTTCGCGCGCGCCCCGAGCGGACGAAATGCCGCCGCGTGAAACGTCTTGCCGGCCACGCCTGGCCCGTTCCACAGGAGCGAAGGAAACCACGGCTCGTCCGGCACGCGCAGCGCGCGGATGCCATACTCGCCGCTTAAGTTCAACAGCAACGCGAGTATGGTCGGATGCATGTGGATGTTCATGTGGCCGTCGAGATGGTCGAGCGCCAGCCCCGTCGCGAGGAATTTCTCGATCTGCGCGCGCACTTCCGCCTCGATCTGGGAACGCAGACCGCGACGGAAGAAGTAGCGAAGGCCCGCGCCGACCGGCTGATTCGGGAAATAGCCGGTGGCATCGGTGAGGTCCGGTATCTGCTCCCGCGGCAAGGTGCTTTTTCCCTGGGCGAGCGTCAGATGCAATCCAACCGCGAGCGTCGGTGTCGCGCGAGCGCGATGGACAGCGTCGTCGAACGCCATGCCGTTGACCATCAAGCTGGCGCTGGTCAGCACGCCGGCGGTGTGGGCTTCGATGACGGCTTCGTTGACGCATTGCGCCATGCCGAAGTCGTCCGCGGTGAGAATGAGTTGCTTCATCGGTCGGGATCAAGCCGAGAAGCTCACCGTCTCGTCCACGTACCAGGCTTCGTGCGGGGACCATTCGCCGCAGTTCAGGCACTGCGTTTCGAGCCACTGTTTGCCGCACTGCGGACAGCGGCCGTGCGTCTGGAAGGTGTTCCACACATGCTCGCAGTTGCACACCCACCGGTCCGCATCGCCGGGTTTCCAGTGGCATTTGGGACAGCGGATGCCGCCATTATGGGTGTGTGCCGGTTGCGTCTCCGGTGCATGTTGGGGCAACTTCTTCGGCGGTTCCAGTTCGACAGTGGCTGGCACGACGCCAGTCTATCCATCCGGGCGGACTTGACCAGCGAGTTTTTCGGGGTTGCGAGCGCCCGGCCATCCGAGTAGGGTTCCGCGGCATGTTCCAGATCGTGTTCAACGAGACCAGCGCGGCCGAACTGGCGGCGTTGCCGAAAAAGCTGCAACTCCAGATCATGGGCGAGTTCAACGTCAACCCCGAGAACCTCTCCGACGCCGGGACGTACGGTCGGCTCAAACGGGAAGGCCGCCAGCTCTACCGGTATCGCGCGGGCGATTACCGCATCTACTTCGAGAAAAACCGGGACGGGCTGCTCGTCCATCGCGTCGTGCACAAGAACACGCTCAAGGACTTCCTGTATCGCTCCAAGTTGCCGGTTTCGGAGGACCAGGTGCTCGAAGAAAACCCGAAGTTCTGGGACATGATCTTCGGCAGCGGGAAGAAGCAACAAGGCCCGGGCACGAGTTCGTAGCGCAATTCATTGCGCGGATCGGCTACCAGTTCGCGCAATGAATTGCGCTACGAACCGGCCTCCCAACCCGCACAGTAATTCATTCCGCCAACAGCTTCTCGATCTGCGCCACCAGGTCGGCGCGGCCTTCGGTGTCGCGCACGAACCCTTTCTTGTCCACGATCCAGACGACCGGAATGCCGTCGATGCCGTAGCGACTGCTGATCTCGTTCTCCCAGCCTTTGCCGTCGAAGTACTGCGGCCAGGTGACTCCCTTTTGCTGCATGAACTGCAGCAACTTCTCTTTGTTGTGGTCGAGCGAGATGCCCACGATCTCGAAGCCGCGGTCCTTGTATTTCTTGTACGTGGAAACCATCTTGGGCATCTCGACGACACACGGGCCGCACCACGTCGCCCAGAAATCGATCACGACGACCTTGCCGCGTAACGCCCCGAGATCGACGGTCGAACCATCCAACGCTGTGAATTTCAGTTCGAGCGGTTTGGACCTGAGGTCCTTCATGTTGACCTGGACCTGCGCCATCTGTGCCAGTTCGGGGTCTTTGCTCCTGGCAGCCTGACGCAAGAGCGCCTCGGCCTTGGCAGGATCGCTCTTTTCGTTCAGCTTTGCGCGCAACAGCAGGAGTTGTTCGGAACGTTCGTCCCCGGGGAAGTCTTTCTGAAACGCCTCGATCTCGCCGTCGAGCGCGGCGGCGGTCTCGGCGTTCTTGTCAGACCGGTCGCGGGAACGGAAGTGATGCTCGATCAATCCGATGCGCGCATCGGCCCGTGCCTGCTGCGAGGCGTTGGTCGCCGTCACGACTTGATTGAGCTTTGCCTCGTACTCCGACGGCGGCAGATGGTTGCCCTCCAGCGAAGCGAGGTCGGCGGATGCTTGAAGCTGCAGGAGCTTTGCATCCCAGAAGCGCGCATCGTTCGGGTACCGCTGGATGAACTCCTCGGCTGCCGTTCGCACCCCGCGCAGATAATCGGTCATCATCCGCCTGGCGTCCTCGCGCGACTTCGGCCGCTCCGAAGGCCCGCGCTTCTGCTTCTCGACAAACGCCCATAGCTCGTCGGCTGTGGCGTACTTCGAGAGGTCGGGGCCGGTGACGGATGGCTTGGGGTCGTTGGTCGGCGTCACCCCAAGTGCCGAGGCGACGCAAACGACCCCAACCGCGAGCGCGAGACGACAAATCATGTACTTCAATCGCGCACTTCGAAGATGATTTCAACCTCGACCGCGTAGTTGGCCGGGAGCTGGTACAGCCCCACCGCCGAACGCGCGTGACGGCCCTTGTCGCCGAACAGCTCGTTCAGCAGGTCGGTGCACCCATGGATGACGTTCGGTGTGTCGAAGAACCCTTCTGCGCAGTTCACCATGCCCAGAACTTTGACGACCCGCGTGACCTTATCCAGATCGCCCACGATTCCCTTGACCGCCGCGAGGCAACCCAGCGCGGCGTCGCGTGCTCCGTCGTACGCTTGCTGCGGCGTCACGTCTTTGCCGACCTTGCCGATGTGCTTGGTGGAAACGTGGCCGGAGGTGAACACCAGGTTGCCGGTTCGCACGCCGGGTTCGATTTTGCCCTGGCCGAACTTCGCCTCGGGCAGGGCCAGTCCTTTCGCTTTCAGTTTTTCTTCGATCTTCATGGGTGCACCCTTAAACCCTCAATCGCTTGGCGCGTCAACCGGATTCGCACCGCGTGAACGCGGCGGCCCCTGTGCAGTTCACTTGTCGGTCAGGTAGCTCTTGATCTCCCAACGTCCCAGCGGCAACGCGTCGGCGGAGACGGGGCGGGAGTTTGACAACGGACGCTCGATCAGATCGCTCTCGACCCAGGAACGCAACGGCAACGCGGTGGAGACCTTGGCTTTTGCGGGCGCGTTCGCCGCCTGATAGAACCGCGCGACGAGGCGGGTCGGAGAATCGTAGGACGCCTTGAGGGCGGTAAGCACAACGCTGGCAGGTTCGACCGACAAGAAACTCATCTCCGCCGGAAGCTGGCCGTCGTGAGGCGTCGTTGCGACGACCATTGGCGCGCGATTGAACTCCAGCCCCCGGCGCGACATCGCCGCCTCAGTCCACGAACGATCGGAGATTTCCAGTGCAAGCTGGATCCGGTGCCGGCCCACGTCGGGGATTGGATCCGGGTAGTACGGGCTTCGGATCAGCGTCAAAGCGATGGTGTCGTTCGTGGCGTTGTATCCGTTCTTGGAGTTGTTCAGGAGACAGACGCTGCCCTGGTCGCCGGTGAAACCCATCCCGTACGACGCAGCGAAGTCCTCGCCACTTTGCGGCCGCTCGATTTCGCCGAAGGGAATCAACCAGACCGGCTTGGCGTTCGCGAGCATGACCGGGAATTCGATTCGCAGCAGCGGCGCCGGTGTGTCAGCGGTCCCTTTTTCCTGCCAATCCACGCGCAGTTCGAAGTCCACCCGGCTCAGCCCGCGATAGAGGATGATGTCCTTCTCGATCGCGCTCTTGCCGAACCGGTACCGGGCGCGGAACACCGTGCGCACGGCGTTGTGCTCGATGCGTTCCACGCTCTCCGCTTTGTCCAGCCACTCCGTCTTCTCGACCGGACCCAGTTCCCATGCGGACATATCGTGCGGCGATTCATGGTCGATGCGGAACCGCGCACCGGCGGCGCCTTGGGGAATCCACGAACGCCGGGAAGGAATGTGCAACAACGAGACGATGTTTCCGCTCGTGGGTGAGACTTCGAGCTTGAGCGTTTCGTTCTGCGCTTCCCAGCTTTGCCCGCTGCGCTCTGATTGCCGGGCAGGACGAAGCCAGCCCAGCCGGTACCCGAGCGCGGGCAGCGAGTTCAGGACAACGGTCCCCGTGGCCGGCTTCGGTTCCCGTTCCCGGCAGATCGGCGCGGTGGAACCCCGGGCATCCACCCACTCCCAATCCGTTTTCGCATCGGGCAACTCCACGCGCAGGGGCGCAGTCACCGGCCACGCGACGTTGTTGAATGCCACGCGCGCATGCTCGGTCGCGCCCTTGGTTTTCGTCAGCGCGGCGAACCGGGTGAGCGTGGTTTGCAGGTCCGCCGCGATGTCCTTGTGGATGCTGCCGAGCACGTGTTGAGCGAACTGCGCGGAAGCCTTGATGGTGGTTCCCGAGATCGTGTCGTGGTGGTGGGCCCACAACAATGATCGCCAGGCCACGTCGAAGCGATTCGCCGGCGGGCCGATGCCGAGCGACTGCGCGATGGCGGCCCACGTCTCGGCCATCGTGAGCGCGTTCTCGCACGCGCGGTTCAGTCGTTTGGTTTCCGCCTGCGTCGTGTAGGTGCCGCGCCAGGCTTGCCGGATTTCGGTCTGGATCAGCGGGGCGTTGCTGACGAACGGCTGCGCCGCGATCGTGTCCATGTACCCTTGCAACGTGCCGAACTTCACAGTCGGAAACACCGGCAGCTTGTCCATGCTGATGCCCGCGCTGATCTGGTCGTGGCTCGGGCCGCCGCCATGGTTGCCGACGCCATAGATCACCAAGCCGTCCGTGTACCCCAGGCTGCGTTGCGGGCGGGTCAGCGTGAAATCGAGGATGTTCTCGTTGAGAATCTCGCTGTAATGCCGCGGCCCGAGGCATAACACGCGCGATCCGTCCGGCCCCTCCCACCAGAACACGGGCGGAGACCTTTCCGTTCGTCCGCCGATGTAGTACTGGAGCCCGCTCTTCACCAACATCTGCGGCGTCGTCCAGAGATGCCCGAAGATGTCCGGCTCGAAACAGACCGTTGTCTCCGTGCCAAACTTCTGTTTCGTCCAACGATGCCCATACAGGAAATGCCGGGCGTGGGATTCCTCCGAGATCAGGTTGTAGTCCGCCTCACACCAGCGCGAGCCGATCATCTCCCATTGGCCGGCTTTCACCCGCTTGACGACCTCTTTGACCACCGCCGGGTTCTCCATCTCGACCGCCTCGAACAACGCGGGGCTGGTGTACGTGAACGTAAACTGCGGGAATTCATCCATGAACTTCGCCATCTGGCAGAAATCGTTGGTCGCGACCTGGAGCGTCTCGCCCCAACTCCAGAGCCAGATAAAATCGAGGTGCGCGTACGACACGGCATGCACGGTGAACTGTTTGGCGAATGGCCGGAGCCATTCCGCCCGGGCCAGGAACTTGTCCAACTCCGCGTCGAGCCCCTCGATCCTGCCGGCTTCCTTGGCCGCCGCGAGCGCTTCGTAGGCTTTTCGTGTCTCCTCGATTTGCGCCAGCTTCTCCGGCTTGCCCAGACGCAGGTACTCGTCGAGCAGCATCGACAACCCGCGCGCCACCGCCTGCATCCGGCGCGAGGCGTGGCTCTCTTTTTGCAGCGCCTGCATCAGCGCGGGGAGTTCGGCCGCCGTGGCGGTTTTGTCGCGGTCGAAGATCACGAGCGTCGGCGAACGGAATTCATTCGCTTCGAGCACGGTGATGTTGAAGGCCGGCTCGTTCCCGTAAAACGGGAACTGCGTCTTGCCGGCGTTGGTGATCCGAATGTTGTCCAGCACGATCTGGTACAGGCCGGGCTTGTCGCCTTCCACCCGCAGCAGCAGGCGTTCGATCTTTCTGCCGATCGCGGCGTCGAGCGGGAGTTGCATTCGCTGCCACTGCCCGATTGCGTCCTTCCAGCGGCCAAAATACTCGCGCAGCACCTCGGGCGATTGTTCGGTCAACAGGCCGAACAACCCCGAAGCGCCGAAGAATTGCAGGTCCAGCCCGCCGGCCACGGACGGGATGTTGGGCGACAACAGCAGGTCGAATTCGAGCCGGTCGCCCGCGCGGACGGCATGGGCTTGCGCGATGTCGGAGTTTTCCTTGCCGAGATAGATGTTGCATCGCGCGCCGCGCTTGTCGGTCGGTTTTTCGACGCTGACGCACACGGCGTTGTCGCGATCGAGTGAATGGCCATGGCACGCAAAGGTCCACGCCAGCAGACACAGCGCAATCAGGCTCCACCCCCGTCGTGCGAACGGACGCCGGTCAGATGTCACAGTGGCACCGTTTCCGTTCCGCCTCGTAATCATCGCGCGTATCGATGTCGCGCAACACCGCGCCGTCCTCGACGGGCAACTGCGCGATATCAGCCGAGTGGGCCGCGAGGAAATGTTTCAACGTCAACGTCGGCGCCATGAGCTGGAGTTCGTTCAAGTACTTGCCGGCAACGAAGAGCGGATGGCCCTGGTCGTTGTCGGTGAACGGGACCCCGATCCCCTTGGCGCAAGCGCGGAACTTCCCGATCAACTCGCCCAGCGTCTCGCCACGGATGCCCGGTTGATCGCCGAGGCAGATCAGAAACGCATTCGTTTGCGCCGGCAACGCGCGCACGCCCGTTTGCACGGACGAAAACATGCCGCGCGCGTATTCCTCATTGACCACGAACTCGACGCCGTCGTTCGCGACCGTGCTGCGAATCCGCTCCGCTTCGTGCCCGAGCACGACGACGACGCGGTCGAGCGCCGCGGCCTGGAGGTTGGCAACGACTGCGCCGAGGACGGTGGTTCTCCCGAACGGCAGCAACTGCTTCGGCGTGCCCATCCGCGAAGACATCCCGGCAGCGAGGACGACGGCGGCGATCATCTGGAAGACAAGAATGAAGGATGAAGGATGAAGGATGAAGAACCAGTCTTGCCGAGCCGACGAAAGCTAAGGTTGATTGCGTTCGATTCTTTCTTCATCCCTCATCCTTCACCCTTTCTCTTCTGCGCCCGCACCTGGACCAACTGGGCGACGATGCTCAGCGCGATTTCCTCGACGGTCTCGGAGCCGATGTCGAGGCCGATGGGCGCGTGGACCCGCTTGAGCTGTTTCTCGGTGGCGATGCCTTCGCGCAGGAATTCTTCGAAGATTTTGCGGATTTTTCGTTTGCTGCCGATCATCCCGATGTAGGCGGCCGTCGATGCGATGCACTCCCGCAAGACCTGCGCGTCGTTGCGATGGCCACGCGTGATTACACAGAGGTACGTGTCTTCGTGAACGGGGAAGGCGCGAATCGCCTCGGCGGGCGAAGCGACGATGATCTCTTTCGCTTCGGGGAAACGCCCTTTGTTCGCATACGAGGCGCGGTCGTCGATCACCACGACGTCGAAGTCCACCATCGCCGCGATGCGGGCGGTCGCGTGGCCGACATGGCCGGCGCCGGCGATCACCAATACCGGCTTCGGGGCGATGGGTTCCACATATTGCCGATTGCCGACTGCCGATTGCCGATTGGCTGACCCGGAGGCCGGAGCGTAGCTCGCCTGGCCGATCTCGCCGGGGTCTGCTGACTCGACTGTGAGCCGGAATTCCATCCGTTGCGCCGCTGGCTGCGCGAGTTCTTTCCAGATCGTTGCGTTGAGTTCGGGGCGCGGCTCGAGAAAGATTTCGACCGAACCGCCGCAGATCAGGCCGTCGTCCCAGCCGAAATCGTTGTCGAGCACGAGCCGAAACAGGGAAGGCTGCCGGGTCTCCAACGCCTGGATCGCCCGGCGCTTCGCTTCCATTTCCAGGCAACCGCCGCCGAGCGTGCCGATGCACCGGCCATCGCGGAGAAACAATGCCTTCGCTCCCTTCTTCTGCGGCGTGGAGCCTTTGTGGTCCACGAGGATTGCCAGTGCGAATGGCTCGCGCGCATCCAGTAACCGCGTCGCTTCCTGGAAGATGTTGGTCATTCGTGCGACGGAACTATAGCGGTCGCGGTCGCGCTTGCCAAGCCGGCGTCTGGAGTTGAGTCGGGCCGGAGGAAGAAATTGGAGCGAGCGAAGGGATTTGAACCCTCGACATTCACGTTGGCAACGTGACGCTCTACCAAACTGAGCTACGCTCGCTCGGTGATCGCTGGGGTTATCCTATCGGAAGCAACCTTGATGTCAAGATGCAGAAAAGAAAAAATCCGCGCCCGCCGTTTTGCCAGTGGCCGGTCGCTTGCCAAAGGCGGGTGCGCGTGTTAAAAGCCTCTCTCGATGCAGTCCGTCCAGCACACAATCCGACAGGAAGTCCGCTTCTCCGGTATCGGCCTTCACACGGGGAATCAGGTCAACCTCACGATGAAGCCCGCGCCGGTGAACTCGGGTGTGCTGTTCAAGCGGGTGGACCTCGAAGACCAGGCCACGTTGGAAGCGAGAATCGAAAACGTGGTCGAGACGATGCGCGGCACGACGCTCGGCAAGGGCAACACCAAAGTCCATACCGTCGAGCATATCCTCGCGGCCGCCGCCGGCCTGGGGGTGGACAATCTCCTTTGCGAACTGGACGCGAACGAACCGCCCATCGCCGATGGCAGCGCCAAACAATTCGTTCAGATGCTGCGCCAGGCGGGCATCGAGGCGCAGGATGCCCCGCGCCAACCGGTCGTGCTGCGCGAGGCCGTCCATTTCAGCAAGGACGGCACCACCATGATCGCCTTGCCATCGGACCGATTCGTGGTTTCGTGCACGTGCTCCGATGACCGAGGCCGGCTGATCCAGTACCTGCGGCTGGGGATTGATACCGAGGTGTTCGAACACCAGATCTGTTCCGCGCGGACCTTTTGCTTTTACGAGGAGATCGAATGGCTGTTCAACAAGGGCTTGATCAAGGGTGGCAGCCTCGAAAACGCGGTCGTGATTCGCGAGGACGCGATCCTCAGCAAAGAATCGCTGCGGTTCCACGATGAGTTCGTTCGACATAAAATCCTCGACATCGTCGGCGACCTCTATTTGCTCGGGCGACCGTTGTTGGCACACGTGATCGCCATTCGGCCCGGCCACAGCTCGAACGTCGAGCTGGCGCAAGCCATCGCCGCGAAATTGAAGCCGGCCGGCGTGCCCGCGCCGCCGCCTTCGATTCCCGCGCCGCCACCGGCTGAGTGTGCGCTCGACATTCGCCGGGTCCTGGAAGTGCTGCCGCACCGGTTTCCTTTCCTGCTCGTGGACCGCATTCTGAAAATCGACTTGGAGAAGGACAAGGTGGTGGGCCTCAAGAACGTGACGATGAACGAGCCGTTCTTTCAGGGGCACTTTCCCAAGATGCCGATCATGCCGGGCGTGTTGCAGGTCGAAGCGATGGCGCAAGTCGCGAGCATTCTGATGCTCTACAAGGGCGACAACGCCGGCAAGCTCGGCCTGTTTCTTTCCATCGACAAGGTGAAATTCCGCCGCCCCGTCGTGCCCGGCGATCAGTTGGTCATCGAAGTCGAGATGCTCAAGTCGCGAGGCAACATCTGCCGCGCCAAAGGACAGGTCAAGGTCGGCGACGAGCTCGCGTCGGAAGCGGAAATGATGTTCTCGGTCCTGGACCAGAGAGTCGCATGATCCACCCGACCGCCGTCGTCGATGCGAAGGCCCAACTCGGCAAAGACGTCGAGATTGGGCCGTACTGCGTGGTCGGAAAGGATGTCCGCCTCGGAGATGGTTGCCGGCTGCATTCGCACGTCGTCATCGACGGGCTGACGACCATCGGGGCCGGGAACGCGTTCTATCCGTTCGCCTGCATCGGCCTGCAGACCCAGGATCTCAAGCACCGCGGTGGGAAATGCTACGTCGAGATCGGCGACCGCAACACGTTCCGCGAGTACGCCACGGTCCACGCGGCGACCTTCGACGGGGGCAAGACGACCATCGGCAGCCACGGGAATTTCCTCGCCTACACGCACATCGCCCACGATTGCCGGGTCGGCGATCATGTCATCATGTCCAACGTCGGCACGCTGGCCGGGCACGTGGTGGTGGAGGACCGCGCGGTCATCGGCGGACTGGCGGCGGTGCACCAATTCGTCCGCATCGGGAAAATGTCCATGATCGGCGGCTGCTCGAAAGTCGTCCAGGATGTCCCGCCGTTCATGATCGCCGACGGCCACCCGGCCGAGGTGCGCACGATCAACAAGGAGGGCCTCAAGCGCAACGGCGTGAGCGAAGACGTGCAAAGCCACCTGCGCGCGGCGTTCAAAATTCTGTTCCGCACCGGCCTGAGCAACTCAGGCGCGGTGGAGAAGTTGAAACAGGAAATTCCCCTCGGACCGGAGGTCCAGCACCTTATGGAGTTCGTGCGCACCTCCGAGCGCGGCATCAGCAAATAGCCGCTACTCGTACTGCGGGTCCTCCGGGCGCGGCGCGTCCTTGATGAGTTCGAGATATTCCTCCGCGATCTTGGCGGTCTGCTGGTTATAGACGTCGGCCAATTGCCGGGCCAGTTCGAAGTTTTCTCGGGCGCACTCGTAATCCGCTTCCATCAGGCAGACTTCACCGCGCACGACGCGCACAGCGGGATTGTGCGGCGAAACTTGAAGGAGCCGCTCGCAATCGGCGTGCGCTTTTTCGACTTCGTACAGGCGGGTGTAAATCTGCGCGCGCAGTTGCAGGGCGGGCGCATAATACGGGTGGCTGCGGATCGCGTGTCCGTACCAGTGCATCGCCTTGTCGAATATCTCCTTGTTGGCCTCCGGGTCGTTTCCCCCGCGGCCGAAGTAGAAATTCCCGAGCGCAACCGCGGTCCGGTAATTCCTCGAGTCGGCCCGAATCGCCCGTTGATACAACGCCTCGGCTGCTTCGGGATCGTCCCATTCCGCTGCGTAAGCCAGCGCCTCGGCCTGCTCGCTCCAGCGCATCGCAAGGAGGTTGTTGAGTGCAAGCGGAAACAAACCGAGGAAGATGATCCCAATCGCCACGAGCAGTCCCTGTTGCTGCCGCGGGGAGAGCACGATCATCCGGCACGTCTCCTCGAACCCGAACGCGTCCAGTTCCGTCTCGCTGCGCTTGCGGCGCAACGCTGCGGCGCAGAACATGAGTGCGACGGCGACTGTCAGGGCGACGCCGACGCCCATCACGTGCAACACAAAATCGAACAGGGAATGCACCATGATGGCGAAGGCGACGGCCATTCCTCCGATGGCCAGGCTCAGCCGTTGCGAGACGTCCTTCGACGCATTCGCGGCCGCTGCTGCCTCCTTTGCCCGGGTCATCTGGAACCCGCTGTGGAACAAGGCGAACACGAGCCAACCGAGCAACGCCACCCCGACCACCCCCTGATCGGCGAGCACCTGCAAAACCTCGCTATGCACGAACTCCGGTTCCTCGGCCAGGTAATGGTACCGGGGAAAGTGGACCTGGAACAACTGAGGGCCCACGCCGAAGACCGGGTGTTCCTTCGCCATCTGCAAGGCGGAGGTGTAGAGCTTGAATCGCGTCGGTTCTCCGTGCGCGAAGAGGTCTCGCAATCGTTCCGACACCAATCCGTGCTGGCGGTAAAGCAGAAAGACCGCGGCGGCGAGGAGGATGACTCCGACGAGCGCCGAGCGGGAATTCAGGAAACGGCCCCGGACAACCAGCAAGACCAGAAACGGAATCAGGCACAGCAGGGTGATCCATCCGCCGCGCGAGCGCGAAAAGGCGATGGCAAACAACAAACACCCGGCGAGGTAGATCAGAAACACCTTCCGCGTCCAGGCCCGTTTGAGGATCACCAGGTGCGCAGCAATCAGCGCCAGGCCGATTTCGAGGAAGGCGGCGTAATGGTCCGGCGTGTAGAACGTGCCGCCCGCCCGGGTGACGTTCTGGGCGCCCTGGCGCTGCACGCAGTCGAAGAAGAAAAAGCGGCAAACCGTGCTCGACGAACCGTGATAGTGGCGCACGATCCCGTCGATGGCTTCGGCGGCCGCGACCACGGCGATGAGCCAGAACAGGGCCTGCAACTGCCAGCGGCGTTGCAGATTGTTGACGACCGCCAGGAACAGGATCGCGTAGGTGGACACCATCAGGAACTCCTGCCGGGCAAGCCATTTTACGTCCGAGAACAAGTAGGAAACCAGCACGTAGCCGGTGAAGAGCACCAGAGGCAACGTGATCCGGGTCCAGATCACAAACGGCTCCGCGAGACAGACGAGCCGAATCATCCAGAAGGGAAGGAGCGCGATCGCTGCAAGATGGAGCCATCCCTGGGCGTCGTGCGCACGCGAGCCAAAATTGAGCGGCCCGACGATCAGGATCAGGCCGACGATACCGAAGATGGAGAATTCCGAGAAGTATCCGAGGATTCTGCGCACAATGGTTGAAGTCGCCGGCGATTACGGTCGGACAGAAACGAAAAAGCCAGCTTAAAATCCAAGCTGGCCTTTTTCGGAATTGTGATGGTCCCGCCGGATAACCGGCCAACCCACGGCTATTTCGTAGCGTTGCAGGCGGTGACGGTGTTACCGGCGCAAGTCGAATAGGCGGAATACGTCGCCCCCGACTTCGCTCGTACGCGATACGAATACTGGGTCGCGCCCACGAGATTGGTATCCTGATATGATCTCAACCCTGTCGTTACTCCGTTGCCGGAAATGGAGGCAATCAAAGTGAACGCACCGGTACAGGTGCCGGTCCTTCGTTCAATCTCATAGTTCGTATCCACCTTCGAATTGTCGGTCCACGAAAGGTTGAGTTTGGAGCACGAACTTAACAAAGCGGCTACGGCGAGCCCGGTCGGCGTGCAGACTATTCCCGAGTTGCCGCTGGCCTCGTTCGAGTAGGTCGAGAAGGTGCTCGGGGTGATGAAGTACCGCACCCGGTACCAGTAGGTGGTGAAATCGTTGACCGTGGAATCCGTGTAGGTCTTGGTCGTGGCGCTGCTGCCCGCGACCGTGGCAATTTCCACGAACCCTGCGCCGCCGCCCGTCGGCGACCGCTCGACGCGGAAGTTCGTTTCCACGCTGGAGTTGTCGTTCCAGGTCAGGCGCAACTGTTTGCACTGGCCGGAGATGGTCGTGATGACCAGGCCGCTGGGTGGGTTGGTGGTTCCGGATGCGTTCGTCTCGGTGCTGCCGAACAGGAACATCCCCACGATCGACACAGTAGCAACAAGAAGCTTATTCATATGCCAAACTTTCCGTCCCAATGCTTGACCCTTCAAGGTTGACGGCATTATAGCGAGGGCGGGCTGTCTGTCCACAAAAAAAATTCGACGTTTTGCCTGCTACCAGCGGCGCTGTAAGATTGCGCTGTAGCGGCGCTCTATGACCGTCGCCGTGCTGGTTTTACAGGGAAATCGGCGGTCATAGACCGCCGCTACAGCGACAGCCGCGATCTTGCAGCGGCGCTGGCCTGCTACAGTGTGGCCGCCCACTCCACCAATTTTCTTCGGAATTGTTCGCGATTGTGCGCATCGTAAAAGGGCACCGGGTTAAAATCGTCCGTCAAAACACGGCCTTCCGTCGGGGATCCCTGGACCACCCCGCCGAAAGTTATCTGCACGTCTTTTTTCCAAACGGCATGCACCCGGTCCAAGTCGGGCTTTCGCACGGGTCCCAGTTCGGCCTGGTCGCTGGCGGCAAAAAACACGTTATGGACCCCGACTTCCAGATAGTTGTTGTGTACTTTGACGGAGCGAAAGACGGCTCGAAGCGTCCGCTCGATGGATCGGAGGGAGAAGTCGTTGCCTTGGGCGAAGTCTCCAAAGGTGTTGATCGCGAGGACGCCGCCCGGGCGCAACCGCTCGCGGATTTCCGAAAACGCCTCTTGCGTCATGAGGTGCCATGGCGAAGAGTCGCCGAGGAAGGCGTCCAGGATCACGGCGTCATAGCGATTGGTGCTGACGTTGATAAAGTGCCGGCCATCGTCGATGACGATCCGCACCCGCTCCGGCTCGAAGTCGAAGTGCCGCCTGGCGAGAGGAACCACGGACGGGTTGATCTCGACCACATCGACCTTCGCACCGTCGCGGACGAATTCCATTGGCACGATGCCCACGCCCATGCCGATGCAGAGCACGTTCTTGATCTCGGTGGCATAGCCATTGGCCAACCCGTGGAGCATGTAGCTGAAGATCAGCCGGCTTTTCTTCTCGATCGGGTCGTAGGCGTTCTGGATCAGAAAGTCATTCAGCAGGAACCGGGTCAGCCCGTCCTTGCTGTACACGACTTGCAGCGTGCCGAAATTGGAGTTGTGTTGTTCGATCTCGGTCGAATTGGCCATCGGTTGTCGCGCCGTCATTCCGCCGTAGCCAAGACCCAGGCCGATGGCGCACCCGGCCAACACCAGCGGCATCGCGCGTCGTTCCTGCACGACGAAGTAGCCGGCGGCCACGAGCATCAGCACACCGGCAGTCAGGTACATCGTCACCGATTTGGGAAGGAACGGAATGAGCACGTAACTGATCAACACCGTGCCGGCCACACTCCCGAGCGTGCTGATGGCCGTCAAACGCCCGACGCTTCCTCCGACGCCCGCGACCGACTCCGTCACGAACCGGACGAAGAACGGCCCCACCATGGCCAGCAACGAGAGCGGGATGAAAAACAGAAACGCGGATGCCAGGAGCGATCCCGTAGCGAGGTTGAACTCCAGGCACAAATTCGCCGCCTTGCGCACCATGAGCACCGTCAGACACAGATAGATCGCCGCGAGCAGGATTGCTCCGTACAGGTAGCCCAATCGCGGAGAGCGGTCCGCCAGCCAGCCGCCGGCATAGTAACCTGCGGCCAGCGCCAGCAGCGTCACTCCAATCTGCGCCGTCCATACGAAGTGCGACGTGCCGAAATACGGCGCCAGCATCTGCGCGCCGAGGATCTCCACGATCATGATCGCGGCACCCGTTACGGCTGCGGTCGCGTATAGGTACGCTCGGAGCCGGGCCGAAATGCCAGGTTCCGGTGGAGGCGAGGCGTTGTTCACGCGAGCAATCTAGCGGTATTTCTCTGCGTTGAAAACGGCAAACAACACAATGCCGAACCACGCAGCGGTGGCGCGCCTGAAGGATATCTCCGCCCGCACAGTTCGGTTATTCGCCCGTTGAGTCCCACCCGCACCACCAGTCGCGCTGGGCATCCATATCCACGAGGATGGGCGGCGGATTGTCGAAGTCGATGGCCAAAGGAGATTTCGGATAGGGCAGGATCGCGGCGTGACCATCGCCATAGCCGACCGGGTATTTGCCGCCACCGGGATACCTGTGGAAGCCCAGGACGAACTGACTGTTCCCCGGAAAATGGAGCCAGAAACAGGATAGGATCGGACGTTTCGTCAGCCGGTCCAGTTTTCGGCTCATTTCTTCGTAGAGGGTCGGATCGGGATTATTGGGCGTTGTCCCGTCGTCTGGTTGGAGGCATCCGCGCAGGCAGTACGACGAGTAGATTTCTTCGTCCGGCAGATTATTGAAATCGTACGAGGCATCCGGCGCAAACTTGCCGTCGTCGTTGGTGCAGTAGAAGACCTTCTTGCTCTTGGCATAGGGGTAGAGTCTGCCGACCCCCTCGAATTGAAAGCCGCCGTCGAAGTCCACGTCTGCCCAAATCCGGTTGTCGGAGAACAGGCCAAGGAAACTCGGGTTCGGATCCTCGACCTGTGGAATGAACCCCCCGTTGTCGTTGGCGTACATGTGCGTCGCGATCAGCAACTGCTTCATATTTGACAGGCACTGGGTCAGACGGGCCCGCTCTCTGGCCGCGGCCAAGGCCGGCAAGAGCATGGCAGCCAGAATGCCGATCACGGCCATGACCACCAGCATTTCGACCAAGGTAAAGCCGGCTTTGGAACGACCGCTTTCCTCCCTGCACTCCCGAAGGTATTTCATCCCGGTTACTTCCTTCAATACTTCCCCGCAAACAACGTGGCCATAGTAGCAGGATCGGGATGGTAATCCAGAACAATTTCCCACATTTTCATCGCGAAATCGCGCCGGTCAATTCCAAGGAGATATTGCGGCCAGCCTGCCAGGGTCAGTCTTGGGGAGGCACGGTTTACCTGCTCGGTGGCGTTTGACCGGCTCGCTTGGCTTGCACGAACTCGAGGTTTTGCCTCGCCGCCTCGTAATCGGGGCGCAGCCGGAGGGCTTGCGAAAAATGTGCTGCGGCCTCGTCCAGGCGTCCTTGGCCGGCGAGTTCGGCGCCGAGGTTGTTATGGCTCTCCGCGTCGTTCGGCCGCAAACGCAACGCCATCTCGTAATGACGAATCGCCTCCGCGTGACGACCCAGTTCCGTCAAAGCCATTCCGAGGTTCCGATGGGCTTCGGGGAAATCCGGCAGCACGCCCAGTGCTTTGCTGTAAAATTGGATGGCTTCTTCCGTCCTGCCCCGTTCCGCCAACGCTGCGCCCAATTGATTGAGAGCTTCGTGGTTTTTGGGCTGGCCGCGTAGAGCCATCGCGATGTTCGGGCTGGCTTCGGCGAGCCGACCGCGGCTGATCAATGCCAGCGCCAGGTACGTATGTGTATCCCCGGTTTCGTTTCTCGTATTCAATGCGAGATTGAACTCCTCGATCGCGTCGTCCAGGTCGCCTTCCGCGGCCAGCACCAGACCCAGATTGCAGTGGGCATCGGGAAAGCCCGGTCGGATTCGCAGCGCCTCCAGGAAATGCGTCTTGGCCTCCGGAAACCGTTTCTGCATCCGCAGCACCAGGCCCACGTTGTTGTGTGCAACATAGTTGTCCGTGGTGACCTGCAACGCGTGTTGGAACAGCGTGCTCGAATCCTTCCACAAACCGGCCTGCCGCCACGTCGCCACGGCGCAAACGGACACGGCGAGCACGGAGATTCCCGGCAACAACGCTGCATGGAGCCGTCGCTGCTCTGCCAGCGCTCGCGCGCCCCATGCCAGGGCGATCCACACACCGATCAATGGCAGATACGTGTAACGATCCGCTGTCATTTGCTCGCCGACTTGCACCAGGCCAATGACCGGCACCAGCATGCCGAGATACCACAGCCAGCCAACCAGCATGTAAGCATGACGACGCGCCCCACGAACCGCAGACGCCGTCAGAACGGCGAGCAGAAGCCCCGCACCGGCCCACTGCCACACGGGAATCGCGACCGGTCGGGGATAAAACACCGCCAACCCAGCCGGCCAGACCATCTGACCCAGGTACGACACGTAAGCCAGCAATGCCACCGCCAGTCGCATCGAGACCGGGGTGTTGCTGATCGGCTGCACCGCGCCGCTCTGCGCTTGCGCCCAGACCGTGACCGTGCACGATGCCGCGACGAGGATCAGCAACGGCACTTTTTCCAGGCAGAGTCTCTTCCACGGGACTGCAACGCGTCGCAACGGCCAGACATCCAGCAGCAGCAACACAAACGGCAGCGTCACCAGCATCGGTTTCGCCATCAAGCCGAGCGCCAACAGCACGGTCACCAATGCGTACCGTCCCCCGCCGGGCCGTTCGACGTATCGGGCGTACGCCAGCAACGTGAGCAGGAAGAAGAAGGCGCTGAGAACGTCCTTCGTTTCCGCGATCCAGGCCACGGATTGGACGTGCAGCGGATGCAACGCAAACAGCGCCGCCACGAACGCGCTCGGCCCGGCTGCGCCGGTTGTCCGCCACAGAAAGACGAGCAGGAGCACGCTGTTGAGCGCGTGCAGCGCGACGCTCATCAGATGGTGCCCCCCGGCCCACGATCCGAACAGCTCCCAGTTCACGACATGCACGAGCCACGTCAGCGGATGCCAGTTGGCGGCCTCGACCGTGGTGAACGCCCACGCGACGGTTTGCAGGCTCAGTCCCTCCATTACGCGCGCGTTGCGGAACACGTAATCGGGATCGTCGTACTCGATGAACCCGTGTTTCGCTACTTGCGCGTACACCGCCAGCGTGGCGAGCACCACCAACCCGCACCCGATGGCAGCGCGGGGCCAACCCGGCGCGGGTGACAACATCGTTTCCTTCGGCACGAAACCAGTGTGACACGCGCCGAGACAAATGGAAAGGCTGCGTCTGCTGCACCGTTCGCACGATCGTCACCGGTCACCGGCTTTTCGGTTGACGCGCATTTGTACGGAGGTAGAATCCTGCCGAACCATGAAACGGAGTCAGTCACGGCGTTGAAGCTGGGGATTTTTGGCGGCACCTTCAACCCGATTCATTCCGGCCATCTGTTGATCGCACAGGACGCCTCCGAGGCGTTTGGACTTTCCCGCGTCATGTTCATCCCCAGCGCCGTCCCGCCCCACAAACGGGTCAAGGACCTTGCCGATGGCCGGCATCGTCTCGCCATGGTGCGTCGGGCGATCCGTGGCAACCCGCGCTTCGAGAGCAGCGACATCGAACTGCGCCGGGGCAACGTCTCGTACACGATCGACACCGTGAACGCGCTGCGCCGCCGGCATCCCCGCGCGCGAATGTTCCTGCTGATCGGCTCGGACAGCCTGAACGAATTCCACACCTGGCGAAGCGCCGCGCAACTCACCCGGCGGTGCCGCGTCATCGCCGTGCTGCGCCCCGGCGAGAAACGTTTTCGGTTCGCCCGGCGCCGGCTCCCGCACTTGCGGCCGCTCACGCTCCGTGCGCACCCGTTCGACGTTTCCTCGACGGAAATCCGCGCGCGCGTCCGCGCCGGCAAATCAATCCGCTACCTCGTGCCCGAATCGGTGCGCAGCTATATCGCGCGGCACAAGCTATACAGTGGGGAAATGGAATGAAGAATGCAAACCGTCTTCATCCGGCTGCCCAATCCTCCAGTCTTCCGACCTTCCAGTTTTCCAGCCCCTAGAAAGGAGGATCGTTCCTCATTAAACCGTTAAGCCTGGCCAAAGCCTGTCGGAAACTCGCCGACGACAAGAAAGCAACCAACATCACCATCCTCGATCTGCGCAACCTATCTTCGATGGCCGATTACTTTGTGATCTGCTCCGCCACGAGCGAGCCGCACCTCAAGGCGATCGTCAACGAGATCGAAGCGAAGCTGAAGGAACAAGGTGTCCGCTGCGCGCACGTGGATGGGCGGCCCGTCAGCAATTGGATGGTGATGGATTACGTCGATGTCATTGTGCACGTGATGCGCGACACCATGCGCGAATACTACGGCCTCGAACGTCTCTGGGGTGACGCCAAGAAAGTGAAATAAATACGACGGGCAAAGCGATGACGGACCCGGATGCGCTTGAACAGTGGCTCTGTACGACCACACAGAAATCTGTCCAGGTCGTGGTCACGGAAAACCGTTCCCTGCTTCTCTCGCTCAAACACGCCGCGGAAGGCCGAATCGTCGTGCGCGCGCACCGGATGTTCCTGGACGCACCGGCAGGCGTACACGAAGCCCTGGCCGGCTGGATTCTCGGCCGGCGGGGGGCGCGGCGAACCATCCGCGAGTTCATTCGCCGGCAACCGGCTTCGTCGCAGCCGGAATTGCCGTTGTTCACCCGGCCGCGCCGGGTTTTCCTGCGCGTCCGCGGGAAGACGTTCGATTTGGAGGAACTCCGGGACGTCGTGAACCGCCGGTACTTCGATGGCAAACTCACCTGCCGGATCACCTGGGGCCGACGCCTGCGGTATCGCGCCCGGCGCCATTTCACCTTTGGCACCTACTCGCACACGCAGAACGTCGTCCGCATCCACCCGCGCCTCGATTCCGCCGACGTCCCGCGCTACTTCGTCGAGTTCATCGTCTATCACGAGATGCTTCACGCCGCGCGCGGTCAGGAAGGCGAGCGCAACGGCCGGCGCATCGTCCACTCGAAGGAATTCCGCGAGGACGAACGGAAGTTCGAGCGCTACCGGGAAGCAATCGAGTGGGAGAAGAAGAACCTTCCGAAATTCCTTGGCGCGGCCTGAAGTGGAGCAGATGAAGGTGGGAAGCGCCTCCCACCTTCATCTTTCTCGGCATTTCAGAGCGTTCCTTCAAAATGTAACAGCTATTACATTCTGAAGGAACGCTGCCTAACTCGCCGGCTGCTGCAACTCGTACGCGAGGATGCTCAACGCATAGATCGCCGCGGTTTCACTGCGCAGCACCAGCGGGCCGAGTGTCAGCGGACGAAACCCGGCGCTGCGGGCATCGGCCAGTTCAGCGGGAGTGAAGTCGCCCTCGGGACCGATCACGATGGTACCTTGCTTCGGGCGGCTTCCATGTTCCTCGCGGTAGTCATCGAGGATATTCGGCAGTTGACGCGAGTCGGGCTGGAGCGAGCCGATCAGATTGAGTTGAGCGCGGCTGGCGGAGTGGAAGAACTCGGCGGGCTTCTGCGGCGACTCGACCTTCGGCAGCCAGTTCGCGCCGCACTGCTTCGCGGCTTCGATGACGATCTGTTGCCAGCGCTCCAACTTTGTCGCGATGTCGTCCGCTTCGAGCTGAACGACCGTGCGCGCGGAAAGCAGGGGAACGATGCCGTGCACGCCCAGCTCGGTGGCTTTCTGCAGGATCAAGTCCATGTTCCGCGCCTTGGGAACGGCCTGGGCCAGCGTGATCTGATACGGCAGCGGCGCTGTCGCGGTGCGTTGCAGGACTTTCAACGTCACGCGGGATTTCTCCGCCTTGGCGACCGCGCACGTCAGCTCCTGCCCGCACCCGTCGAACACGGTCACCCGGTCGCCCTCCTTGCCGCGCAGCACGTGCAGGAGATGATGCGCCTCGGAATCGCTCAGCGTGATCGAGGACGATTTCGTTTGCGACGGGGGAAGGTAGAAGCGGTGCATGACGGATCGGTTGTTGGTTACTGGTTATCGGTTGTTGGTTGTTGGTCGGTTGACGGCAAATCATGAACGGCGAATAACAATAACGAATAACCGATAACCGATAACCAATAACAAAATACCCATCACCACCCTAGCTAAACAGCTTCCGCACCCGGTCGAAAAACGACTTGCTCATGGGATTGGTGTCCTCGCCGCACGACTCGGCGAACTCCTGCAGCTTCTTGCGTTGGGCCGAGTTCAAATGCGTCGGGACCTCGACCAGCACGCGGACGTGTTGGTCGCCGGTGCCGTGTCCTTGCACGTTGGGAATGCCCTTTCCTTTGAGGCGAAACACCTTGCCGCTCTGCGTGCCGGCGGGGATCTTCATCGACGCGCTGCGAATGCGCTTCGCCGAGTGATCGAGGGTCGGCACTTCGACTTCCCCGCCGAGGGCCGCCGTCGCGAAGCTCACGGGCACTTCACAGAGAATTTCGTCGCCCTCTCGCAAAAAGAAATCGTGCGCGCGGACGTGAAGAACGATGTACAAGTCGCCCGGTGGACCGCCCCGGTGGCCGCTCTCGCCGTTGCCGGCGCTACGAAGACGCGAACCGGTATCGACGCCGGCAGGGATGCGCACTTTGATCTTGCTCGCCTTCTCGATGCGGCCTTCGCCCCCGCACTTGTGGCAGGGCTTCTCGACCGTCCGCCCGGCCCCCTGGCAACGCGGGCAGGTCTGCGCCATGGTGAAAAAGCCGCGCGACGTGACGATCTGGCCCCGGCCACCGCAGGCACTGCAATTTTTCAGCCCGCTACCGGGCGCCGCGCCCGTGCCGTTGCATTCCACGCATTCGTCGAGCTTCGTGATGCTGATGTCCTTCTCGGTGCCAAACACAGCTTCCTCGAAGGCAATCTCCATCTCGTAGCGGAGATCGGACCCGCGTTGAGGGCCGCTGCGTCGGCCGCGCTCGCCGCCCACCTGTCCTCCGAAAAATTCCTCGAAGATGCTGCCTCCGGCGCCGCCAAACACTTCCCGGAAGATCTCGAACGGGTCATGAAACCCGCCCGGGCCGTAGCCGGCCGATGCCCGCCCGGCCCCCGAGAACGCCTGGTGTCCGAACTGATCATACGTCGCCCGCTTCTGCGGGTCGCTCAAAACTTCGTAGGCCTCGCCGATCTCCTTGAACTTCTCTTCGGCGGCCTTGTTGTTCGGGTTGCGGTCCGGGTGGTGTTTCAACGCCAGTTGACGATAGGCTTTCTTGATCTCGTCTTCGCTGGCGGTTCGTTCGACGCCGAGGACTTCGTAGTAATCGCGCTTGGCCATGGAGGGCGGGAATTTGAGTGTGCGCGGACCAAACCGTCAACCCGGCTGGTCTTCGTTCTCCGCCTCCGTCGGGGTGGCAGCCGGTTTCCTGGACACGATGACGCTGGCGGGACGCAAAAGGCGGTCCTTGAACTTGTACCCCTTCCGCGTCTGCTGGACCACGGTGCCCTCTTCATGCTCGGCGGATTCGACTTGCTGGATCGCTTCGTGGAAATTCGGGTCGAACTTCTTGTGCAACGCGTCGATCTCCTCGACGCCGGACTCGCGGAGCGCGGTCTGGAACTGACCGTAGAGCAACTTGATCCCGTCGGCGATGGGCTTGGCCGCCTCGACCTGTTCCGCGCTGGCGATGGCGAGTTCGAAGTTGTCGAGCAGCGTCAGCAATCGCTGGAAGATGCGTTCGTTGGCCTCGAGGTCCCAATATTTCTTCTCCTGGGCAATGCGCTTGCGGTAATTGTCGAATTCGGCCCGGCTGCGCAGGAATTGATCGCGGAATTTCTCCGCTTCCGCCGCTTTGGCCAGGAGCGCTTCCAGTTCGGTGGGGGTGACCTGGAGTTCCTGCGCTTTGCCCTCGGCGGTCACGGGCTTTCCCGGCTCGGACGGAGCGCCGGCTTTTCCCTGGCCCTTGTTGCCGGTCGGGGCGGTTTGGTCGGACTTGCCGGTCTTGTGTTCAGTCGCGTGTTTGTGCATGGAAAACGTCTCGGAAAACGGCCCGCCCGCCAGGATTTCGCGCTGGCCGACGTGTCTCCAGAGGCCCGAATCTACCGGGCCGTGCGGAATTTTCAAGCCTGCGGTTCGTAACCTTCGTAACCCCCCGACGTGGGGAGGGGCAAGTCGGCTGTGTAAACGCTGCCACCTCCTTTTTCGTCGCTGGCTACGCACGGCTGCGGCAAAGCCGGTATGCCGCTGGATCAGAACTTCCGCCGCAGGTTCGACGGCAGAATGTTCATCTCGTTGCGGTACTTGGCGACGGTGCGCCGGGCGATGGTGATGCCCTTCTGTCCGAGGATGGCGACGATCTCCTGGTCGCTCAATGGTTTGGTCGGATCTTCCTTCTCGAACACTTCCTTGATGGCGTCCTTGACGCTGGTGTTGGAAATGGACTGGCCGCTTGCGGTCTGGAAGCCGGGCGTGAAAAAGTACTTCATCTCGAACACGCCCTGCGGCGTCTGCATGTATTTGTTGGCGATGGCGCGGCTGACGGTCGTCTCGTGCACGCCGACGACTTCGGCGACCTGGCCCATGGTCAATGGCTTGAGATGGGCGACGCCTTTTTCCAGGAATTCCTTCTGCCGGTCGACGATCACCTTGGCAACATTGTGGATCGTTTGCTGGCGCTGGTGAATGCTCTTGATCAGGAATTTGCCGGAGCGGATCTTGTCGCGGATGTAGTTCTTGACGTCGTCCTTGTTCCCGCTCTGGGCCATCAGTTCCTTGTAGGTATTGCTGATGCGCAGATGGGGGATCTGTTCGTCGTTGAGGATGATGACCCACTCGCCATCGACTTTCTGCACGAGCACGTCCGGCTGGACGTAGTTGTCCGGCTCGGCGCTGAATCGCGAGCCCGGCCTGGGATCGAGGGTGGAAATGAAATTCGCGACGCGCTGCACTTCCTCGACGCTGATGCCGAGGGAACGGGCGATCTCGGGGAAGCGTTTCTTGCCGAGGTCTTCGAGGTGGTTGCCGACGATCACGGATTCGATCGACTCGGACTTGTCGAGCCGATCCAACTGAATCAGCAAACACTCGCGCAAATCGCGCGAACCGATGCCGACGGGATGGAAGTCCTGAATGAGATCGAGGCCCTTTTGCAGTTCCTCGACGCTCACGCCGGTGCTTTGCGCCAGGTCTTCGAGCGAACTGGTCAGATACCCGCGGTCGTCGATGCTGCCGATGATGAGTTCGCCGATCTTCTTTTGTTGCTCGCCCGCTTCCGCCGTGCGGAGCTGGTTGAGCAGGTGCTCCTGCAGCGACTCCTGCCGGACCTGGGAATCGAGGAAGAACTGCCGGCGCTCTTCCTCTTCGCTGTCGTAACTGTGCCCGCCGCTGCTTTGGGCGAAATACTCGCGCCATTCCTCGTCGAGCTTGGCGAGTTGGTCGAACTCCTCCTTGAATTCCGCGTCCTGGTCCGCGCTCTCTTCCTCTTCGGTCCGTTTGTCGGCGGCGGGCGCCTCGGCGTCCTCGGCCGGTTTCTCGCCCTCGAGTTCCTGCGACTGGTCGCTGATCTCTTCGAGGGTGGGGTTGGTCTGGAGTTCCTGTTGCACGAGCGTCCGCAATTCCAGCACCGGCACCTGCAACAGGTGGAGCGATTGCTGGAGTTGCGGCGCGAGGACTTGATGAAGCCCCATCCGCTGAACTTGCTGCATTCCTTGTGAAGCCATACGTAATGCCGAGTCAAAAATTAGGTCGCGTCCGCTGCTTGGTCAAGCCCGGAATCCGATTTGTTACAGGCTCAGGTAGTGGAACCCCAGCTTCACCGCCTCCGATTCCGAGAACAGATGTTTGATATCGACGAGGATCGGCTGCGGCATCAGTTGTTTGAGTTGCTGCAGCGTGACCGAGTGGAACACCCGGTGCCGGTTCGCCACCACCACGCAATCCACCCAACGCACCTCGTCCAGGCGCTTGTTATCGACCCCGAACTCCGCTTTCACCACGTCGTTGCGCAACAGCGGATCGCAGCCGATTACCTCGACCTCGAATTGGCGCAGGTAATCGATCGTGTCCTGCACGCGCGAGTTGCGGATGTCGGGCACGTCTTCCTTGAACGTCAGCCCCATGATCAACACCTTCGCGCCCTTGAGCACTTTCCCCCGGTGATTCAGCGCTTTGACCACCATCTCGCCCACGTATTTGCCCATCGAATCGTTGATGGCGCGCCCGGCAAGGATCACCGTCGGATGAAAACCCAGCTCCAGCGCCCGGTACGTCAAATAGTAGGGATCGACGCCGATGCAGTGGCCGCCCACGAGACCGGGATGAAACCTCTGGAAATTCCATTTCGTGCCCGCCGCATCGAGCACGTCCCTGGTGCGAATGCCGATCCGCGCGAAGATCATCGACAGTTCGTTCATCAACGCGATGTTCAGGTCGCGCTGGATGTTCTCGATCACCTTGGCAGCTTCCGCCGTCTTGATGCTTGGCGCGCGATGGACGCCCGCCTTGGCAACCAGACTGTACAACGCGGCGACGCGCTCCTGCGTTTCCTCGTCGCAGCCCGACACGATCTTGATGATCTTGTCGATGGTGTGGGTCTTATCGCCGGGATTGATCCGCTCCGGCGAGTAGCCGATCTTGAACTGCCCGAGTTTCATGCCCGATTCCTTCTCCAGAATCGGCAGGCAGAATTCCTCGGTCACGCCCGGATAAACCGTGCTCTCATACACGACAGTTGTGCCATGGGAAAGGTTCTGTCCGACGATCGTCGAGGCGGAACGCAATGGTTCGAGGTCGGGGTTCTTCGCTCGGTCGATCGGCGTCGGCACCGCCACGATGATGAACTCGCATCGGCGAAGCTGCGTCGGATCGGTGGTGAACTTCAGCTTCGGATTACGTAGTTCTTTGGGCGCGGTCTCGCCGGTTTCATCGGTCCCGCGCTGCAGCGCGCGGACGCGGCTTTCCTTGATGTCGAACCCGATGGTGAGAACCATCTCTGCAAAATGAACCGCGACGGGCAAGCCGACGTATCCCAGGCCGACGACGCCGACAGGGCCTTTGATCTTTACAGTTTTCTTTTTCAAGGCGGTCGCCATAGAATCACAGCCAGTGGACACGGGCAACGGATTATAGCAAGGCAAGTGCCGCATGCAGAAGAAGATCGGTTCCGCAGCCATCGAGCTCATTCAGGGTGACATCACGTCCCTGAGCGTTGACGCAATCGTTAACGCTGCCAATAAACACCTCCAACACGGCGGCGGAGTGGCGCTGGCCATCTCACGCAAGGGCGGCCCGGCCATTCAAGAGGAGTCCGATGCTCTCATCGCCAAGCGCGGTCCATTGAAAACCGGCGAAGCCGTCATTGCCACCGGCGGCAAGCTGGCGGCGAAGTGGGTGATCCACACCGTCGGCCCGATCTGGGGCGAGGGTGACGAGGACAGGAAACTTCGTTCCGCCATTCACAACAGCCTCAAGCTCGCGGACGCGAAGGACCTGAAGACAATCGCCATCCCAGCGGTCAGTGCCGGTATCTATCATTTCCCCGTGGATCGTTGCGCGAAGATCCTGATCGAGACCGCGACGAAATACCTGCAAGGGAAGACTGGTCTGGCCAGGGTGATTTTCTGCCTGTTCGATGAAAAGACACACAAGGCGTTCGAGGCAGTTCTCAACGAAACGAAAAACTGACACCTGCGCGAGGAAGTTATGGCTGACCCCGTGGAGTTGTTTTCGGTTGGATACCAGCGCTGGCCCGCGAGCAACCGCTGGGAGCGTTTGACGCGCTCCTTGCAAGCGCATCGGGTCGAAGTGCTCGTCGATGTGCGCCACTCTCCCTGTTCCTCAGAACTGGACCCCTCCAGCAATTACGGCCCGCGCGACTGGCATCTTCAGGCCGACGGACGGGGGATCGCCCATCGGCTTCGCGAAGCGGGGATCGAATACCTCTGGCTGGGCGAACTTGGAAACCCCCAGAAAAGGGATGCGGCCATGCGCATTCTCCGGGAACAGCTTGCAGATCGGTCAGGACGCTGGCCGGTTCATCGCGGCATCGAATTACTTCGTCAGGTTCTTTTGGTTCAGCGGAAACGGTGCTGTTTGATGTGCGCCTGTGCCAAGTATGATTCTTGTCATCGGCGGCTGATTGTCGAGGCATTGAACGGGCAAGGACAGGTCCGACATCGGCATCTAGCGGAGCGAACCTTGAGACGGGCTGCCGTTCCAGCTACGCCTGGAACGGTCGCCCGTAGATCAAAGACATGATCTCGGTGCGGGTGGTGATGTTCTCCCGGAAATCGCCGCGCATGGCGGAGGTGATGACGGTCGCGCCGGGCTTCTTGACGCCACGCATGGTCATGCAAGTGTGAATCGCTTCGATGATGACGGCGACGCCCTCGGCGTTGAGCTTTTCGTTAATCAAATCGGCGATCTGTGAAGTCATGCGTTCCTGCACCTGCGGACGCCGGGCGAAGGCCTCGACCACACGGGCGATCTTGCTGATTCCGACGATCTTGCCGGCGGGGATGTAGGCCACATGCGCTCTGCCGAAGAACGGCAACAGGTGGTGCTCGCACATCGAGTAGAAGGGGATGTCTTTGACCAGCACCACTTCGCGATGTTCCTCGTCGAACGTCACCTTGAGCGCCGCGGCCGGGTCGTGGTCGCCTTGTCCGAACACCTCTTCGTACATCCGCGCCACCCGCTCCGGGGTAAGCCGCAGCCCCTCCCGTTTCGGGTCTTCGCCGATCGCTTCGAGGATCATGCGGACGGCCTTTTCGATCTTCGGTTTGTCAACGCCGTGGTTCATCTGGGACATGGATCGCGAGGATAGCCGATTGCCGGCAGCGGGTCAAACGAGGCATTTCAGCCCGCGTTGTTCCCATTCGCGCCCCAAATATCTACTTGGTCTGTTCCAGCCACCGTTGCACGCGCCGGGCATCCACGCTGTTGGGCGCAAGCTCGACGTAACGCTGGTAATGCTGACGGGCCAACTGCCTGGTCGCCCCGTACTTCCCGTACAACCGCCCGAGCGCAAGGTGCGCAGTGGCGTCGCTCGGCGCGGCGCGGGCCATCTCCTCATATTGTTCGATGGCGTCGGCGATGTAGCCCTGCGTCTCGAACGCAATCGCCAGGTTGAGCCGCACATGCGGGAAGCCGGGCTGCTGGTTAAGCGCCTGCTCGTACGCTTCGATGGCCTGATGATTCATGCCCTGCGCCTGCAACGCCGTACCCAGGTTGTAGTACGCGGCCGTCAACGTCGGGTCGAGCTTGATCGCCTCTTTGTAATAATAGACCGCCTGGTCGAGCTTCCGATTTTTCTGCGCGTTGACTCCGTTGTTGAACTGCGTCAGCGCCGCGTCGCGCTGGCCGGGCGCTGGTTTTGTATAGACCCCCGGCTTCCAACGTGGCCCGGGAATCGGCGATTCGGCGGCGACGGGCGGTTGGCTGTTTGGCGCGGCAGCGATTACCGGCAATGCAGTCGTGGTGACGGCAACAGGGGAAGGAACCGGCGGCGGCTTCGGCGCGACCGGGGCCTCTGGCACGGGCGCCGGTTTGGGCGGGGTCGCGGTTGCCGGCGTCGGCGCCGTCGGCTTCGATCTTGCGACCGGGCCTTTCTTCAATTGCTCGATGCCCTCCTTCGCGGTCTTGCTCGATGGGCCGACGGGTTCAAGCTGAAGAAATCGCTCGTAGAAATCCAGCGCGGCGGCCGACTTGTTCATCGTGTGATGGTAGAGGATGGCAAGGTTGAGGTAGGCCGGCGAGTACTTCGGGTCGGTCTTGATGCACGACGTGAACCATCGTTCCGCCTTTTGCGGGTCGTCCAGCTTGGCGTCGATCACGCCGAGATTGTTCAGCACTTCGGCGCGGTCCGGGTCGGCGGTGATCAGTTTGAGGTAATTCTCCTGTGCGTTGCGGAGATCGTCCGACTGGAACTGCGCCGAGGCGAGATAGTACAACCCTTCGAGGTTGTTCGGCTGGAGGGCGACGAATTTCGTCAGATGTTCGACGGCCTTCGGATACTGCTGCCGCTCGAAGCAGAGCACGCCCAGGTTGAACCGGGCAGGCGGGAACCTCGGATCGAGCGCGATGCTTTTCTCGAACGCCTTCACCGCGAGCGTCTGGTCGCCTTTGCCTTGATATGCTGCCCCCAAGTAGTTATAAGCCTCGGCGCTTTTCGACAGTCGTTCCGTGGCCTTTTGCAACAACGTGACCGCCTCGTCATACTTCTTCTGGTTGAGCGCAACCACGCCTTGGTTCAACAACTCGGGACCCGATGCCCCGTTGCACCCGGCCAGGAACGCGAGCAACACCAGGAGCATCCGCCAGACGCAAAATCTCATCGCGGTCCGTCGTAACACGCGCGCTGGGGTGAGTCAAGGGAACGGAACGAATGCCGAGTGGACGGCGCACGAAGCCGAACGGACTCCCGTGAGGAAAGGTTTCCTCTGCAGGATACGTGAATGTGGGAGGCGCCTCTGCGCGCCGACCGGTCGTCCGGCCAAGCGGGCGTTGTTCGGGGTTTGTTTCGCGATTTCCTTTCTGATCCTGTCGAGCGAGGCGCAGGCAGAAAGCCGGTCTCGCGTCGTCGTTGCGCAAGATGCGCAGGCGCTCGAGGCGTTCGATCCGAACCCGCCTCGCGTTCAGCAACTGGTCGAGCGCGGGATGCAAGCGCTGACGGGGAAATCCAAACCAGCCGACATCTGGCGGCACTTCGGGGGCTCGAACGACGTCGTCGGCGTCAAGATCGTCGCGCGCGGTGGGCCGTTGTTTTCCGTGCGCAAGGACGTCGTTAGCGCCATCGTCGCCGGGTTGCGGGCGGCGGGAGGGCCGGAGCAACACATCATCGTGTGGGACAAGTACCAGAGCGATCTCTTGGACGCGGGGTACCTGC
>Ga0187892_10001432_pt1 | contig 54552 bp, 44 predicted proteins | sample MA1701073metaG_FD_139345 | JGI IMG/M metagenome (GOLD analysis project Ga0187892, IMG submission 139345) | Bio-ooze microbial communities from a basaltic lava cave in the Kipuka Kanohina Cave System on the Island of Hawaii, USA - MA170107-3 metaG ...
GGCGCTCCGGGAGGAGGCCTGACCCCGTGCGCGCGCTAGCGCTTTTTGCCGTCGCGTCGGTCGCGCCGCTCACGGACGACTTCCGGGACGTCGAAGCCGGCTTCAAGAAGGCGTGGGCCGCGCCGTCGGCCGCCACCGCGGAGACGAGGGCCGCGGCGGTAAACTCGCTCGAGGCGTTCGACGACGAGCGCATCGTGGCACTCTGCGTCGACGCGCTGGAGGCGTGCGAGAAGCGGCTCGAGGCGCTGGCGAAGGAGCTCGCGTCGATCGATCCCGAGTGGACGTCCCTCCAGAACAGGGACCTGTCGAAGGAGGAGTGGGAGCGGCACGACGCGCTCATGGAGCGCCGCGCCGAGATCGCGGAGGAGTCCGCGGGCGAGAGCGGGATCGAGGAGAGAGTCGTCCGGCTCCTCGGCTCGCGCGAGGGGAGCGCCGTCGCGGCCTCGCTCGCGCGCGCCGGCGCGAAGCACAGGAGCTGGCGGATCCGCGTGCTCGCGCTCCGCGCGATCGGAGAGTCCATCTCGGGCGTCGCGGCCGAATCCCTCGTCTCGGCCCTCTCGGACCCGGACTCGCGCGTCCGCATCGCGGCAGCGGACGGCATCCGCGAGCGCGGCGCGACGACCCCTTTCGACTCGCTCGTCCGCGTGCTCGCGACCGAGAAAGAGTGGGCCGTGAAGGTCGCGATCGTCTCGGCGCTCGCCCGCCTCAAGGGCGCGAAGTCGGTCGGGCCGCTCGTCTCCGCTCTCGCGCGGGAGGAGGGCCGCGTGCGGGAGGAGATTGCCGCGGCGCTCGAGACGATCACGGGTCAGAGGTTCGGCACGGACCCGAGGCCGTGGCACGACTGGTACAAGAAGAACGCCGCCGAGGAGGACACGATCCTCGCCGCGCTCCCGCGTCCGTCCTCGGCGAAGCCGGCCCGGGGCTTCACCTACCAGGGCATCGAGACGACGAGCCGCGGCATCGTCTTCGTGCTCGACATTTCCGACAGCATGAACGACGCCGCCGCGGCGGCGGAACTGCCCGCCGAGGGCGTCCCCGACCGGAGCGGGGAGAAGCGGAGCAAGATCGACATCATGCGCGACGAGCTCGTGGCCGCGATCCGCGCGCTGGACGAGAAAGCGCTCTTCAACGTCATCCTCTACAACCACCAGGTGAAGCCCTGGCAGGGAAAGCTCGTCGCGGCCAACTCGAGCAACAAGAACCTCGCGCTGTCGTTCCTCCTGACCGAGCGCGCGAGCGGCGGCACGAACATCTTCGACGCTCTCGAGACAGCTTTCACGCTGGCGGGGATCGGCGCGACCGACAAGAACTACCGCTCGGCGGTCGACACGATGTTCCTCGTGTCGGACGGCGCGCCGTCGGCGGGGCGCGTCCAGGACCCGGGGCAGATCGTCGAGGAGATCGCGCGTATCAACTCGCTCCGCAAGGTGAAGATCCACACGGTCGGCGTGGGAGTGCTGCACGACCGCGTCTTCCTCGAGCGCCTCGCGCGCGACAACGGCGGGAAGTACGTGGCGCGGCTCTGAGCGCGCTCCGGGCTCAGTCCCGGATCTCCTCCCGGTGGTCGCGGATCCAGGCGCGCAGCTCCTCCGCCTTCTCGATCTTCGCTTCCGTGAGCGCGCTCGCCACCTCGCTGCACGCCGCGAGAACCTCGTCCCGGTTGCCGCGGCGCTGCTTTTGCCGCGCCTTTCCGGCGCGCGCCGCCAGCGCGGCGTCGCGGCCCCCGGGCGCGCCCGTGTCGACGCGCACCGAGACGTCCTCGCCGGGCTTCAACTCGTTCACCTCGAAGAAGTCGAGGAGCGGCCGGAGCGCGCGCTTCTCGCCGATCGCTCCGAGCGTCCTCACCGCGGCGAGGGCCACCGGATCGCTCTTGTGGGAGAGGAGCTTCGCGACCGGGTCGAGCGCCCCCTCGAACCGGAACTCGGAGACGATCGCGAGGGCCGAGAGCACCCACTCGGGCGGCGCGGCCGGGTCCTCGACGACCGAAAGGGCGACGGGCTCGACGACTCTCGGGCTCGCCTTCTGGCGGCCGAGGCGCTCGAGCGCCTCGCGGCGGAGGTCCGGGCGCTTGTCCTTCTCGAAAACGCGGGCGATGCGCTTCGCGACGAGCGGATGATCGACCCTCGCCAGGTCCTCGAGAGCCTTCTTCGTCTCGTACTCCTCGACCGCGGGAAGGGCGCTCGCCTTCCTCGAGGCCACGGCGTCGAACGCGGCGACCGCGGCCTTCGCCTCGGCGGCGGTCGCGCCGTCCGGACCGATCGCGAGAAACGCCGCCAGCATCGCGTGGTGGATCATGATCGTCGCCTCCTCAGGGTCTCGATGGCCCGGACGAAGTCCGGGGCGAGGGGGGCCGCGATCGTCGTCGCGGCGCCGGACTTCGGGTGCGAGAACGTCGCGCGCTCCGCGTGGAGCGCGTGGCGATCGATGACGCCGTCGCCCGCGCCGCCGCCGTAGAGCGAGTCGGAGAGGAGCGGGTGGCCGATCGACGCGCAGTGCACGCGGATCTGGTGCGTCCGACCGGTCCGGGGCGCGAGGCGGAGGAGCGTGAAGCCCGAGAACCGCTCCTCGACCGAGTACGCGGTCGAGGAGGAAAGACCGCCCTCGACGACCGCCATCTTCGTCTTCATGTTCGAACGGGGGTCCTTGGCGAGCGGCCGGTCGATGACGCCCGCGTCGCGCTCGACCTCGCCCGCGACCAGCGCGAGGTATTCCTTCCGGACTTCTTTTCGCTCGAACTGCATCGCCATCGCCGCCCGGACGGTCTCGTCCTTGGCGACGAGGAGGAGGCCGCTCGTGTCCTTGTCGATCCGGTGGATCAGGTTCGGCACGACGTCGTTCTCCGGGTCGCCCGGCCTCCGGTACCGATGATGCAGGACGTTGATGACCGTGTTGTAGAGGTGCTTTCCGACGGGGTGGACGATGATGCCCGGCTGCTTGTTGATCGCGAGGAGCCATCGATCCTCGTAGAGGACGTCGATCTCGATCTCGTGGTGGCGGATCATGCCCTCGGGCGGCGGCGGGACGACGACGCGCACCTCCTGTCCGGGGTGGACGCGACGGTTGACGCGGCCCGGCGTCCCGTCGACGAGGACGCGGCCCGTCGCGATCGCGCGCTGCACGGAGGCGCGGCTCCGCCACGGGAGCTTCGAGCGTATGAACTTGTCGAGGCGGAGCCCGTCGTTTCCCGGATCGACGCGGAGCGTCACGTCCTCCTGGGCCGCGGACAGGTCTTTCGGCTTCGGCTTCATGGCTTTGGGGAAGGGGAGACCGGCTCGGGCGGTCGTCAATCGGATTCTATCGTCCTTCCGCTGGACGTAGAATCCGTCTCCGTGTTCGCGGCGCGCTGCCGGGTGGACGGATGCGGGCGGCCGGCCCTCGACCCGGGGCCTGGGACGTGCGCCGGACATCTTCCCGACCGCGGGGCCTATCTCGCGGATCTCGCGAAGCGGCTCGTCGAGGAAGGGGGCGGCTCCGGCGCGTGCCTCGCGGGGCTCGAATGGCCCGGGGCGGTCCTCCCGTACGCCGATCTCGCGGGGGCGGATCTCGCGGGCGCCGATCTCGCCGGCGCGGACCTCCGCGGCGCCGACCTCTCCTTGGCGTCGCTCCGCGGCGCGAACCTCTCGCGTGCGTGTTTCTTCGCCGCGAAGCTCTTCGCGGCCGATCTCGCGGGCGCCGACCTCTGGGGCGCCGATCTCACCCGGGCGAACCTGAAGCGGGCGGATCTCCGCGGCGCCCGGCTCGACGGCGCGATTCTCCGCTCCGCGAACCTCGGCGGGGCGCGGCTCGAGCCCGGGGCGGTCGACGCCGCGCGCCTCGACGATTCTTGAAGCGCGAATGGCGATCCTGTCATAATCGGCGCCCCATCATGCCGTCGGAGAATCGCCGGTGTCCGCGCGAACGATGATGACGACGAAGCCGGCGGCCTCGGCCGCCGACCCGTTCCGGAACATCCGCGACACGTTCGCGGTCGTGTCGGACCTCCTCGCGCCCAGGCGCTGGATCTACTGGACCGACCTCCTCGCGAGCGCGGGCCTCGGCTGGGCGGCGCTCGTCGCCGGCGCGTCGGGCGCGTTTCCCTCTGCGGCGGCGACGGCGGCCTTCTTCGTCGTCGCGACCTTCGCGCTCTACCGCGCCGCGCTCTTCATCCACGAGCTGACGCACCTCCGGTCGGGGGCGGTGCCCGGGTTCCTCGCGGCGTGGAACGTCCTCGTCGGCGTGCCGCTCCTCCTGCCGTCCTTCCTCTACGTGGGCGTCCACCTCGACCACCACCGCCGGACGCGCTACGGGACGCCGCTCGATCCCGAGTACGTGCCGCTCGCGCGGCAGGGGCTCCTCCGGCAGGCGCTCTTCCTGGTCGAGTCTCTCTTCGTGCCCGCGGTTCTCTTCCTCCGGTTCCTCCTCGTGACGCCGCTCTCGTTCCTCCACCCGCGGCTCCGGCGGTTCGTGGTCGAGCGGCTCTCGGGCCTCGTCATCAACCCCGCCTTCGCGCGGCGCCTCCCGGCCGGGCGCGAACGAGCCGTGTGGCTCGTCCTCGAGTGCGCGTGCTGGGCGTGGAGCGTGGCGCTCGTCGCCCTCGTCTGGACCGGCGCCCTTTCTCTCCGCGCGCCGCTCTTCGGTCTCCTGGTCGCGACCGCGGTGACCGTCGTGAACCAGGTCCGCACGATGGCCGCCCATCACTTCGAGAACGAGAGCGGCGCGGAGATGGCCGTCGACGAGCAACTTCTCGACTCGGTCAACGTGCCCGGCCACCCGATCCTGACCGAGCTTTGGGCGCCGGTCGGCCTCCGCTATCACGGGCTCCACCATTACCTTCCCGCTCTCCCGTACCACGCGCTCGGGACGGCTCACCGCCGCCTCGTCGAGAAGCTCCCGCCCGACTCGCCCTACCGGCGGACGATCGCGCCGAGCCTCGTCTCGGTGCTCAGGCGTCTCGCGCGGGGCGGGCGGGGTGACGCAGGCCGCCGGAGCGCATCGCCGGGACGAGCATAGGGACGCGCCGCCGGTACTCGGCGTACGCCTCGCCGTGCTCGCGGAGGAGGTCGCGCTCCTCGAGCCGGATCGCCACGAGGATGTACACGGTCGTCCCGGCCGCGAATACGAGGTGCGAGGCGGTCATGGTCGGCGTCGCCCAGAACGCGAGGAGCCAGCCCGCGTAGAGCGGATGGCGCACGAAATTGTAGGTGCTGGGCGTCGCGAACCGCGGTGCCGAGGCCGGGCGACCGAGGAGGTGGAACGTCACCTGCTTCAGACCGAAGAGGTCGAAGTGGTCGAAGAGAAACGTCGAGACGAGAACGATCAGCCATCCGGCGGCGAACAGAGCGTGCAGGGCGCCGCGGAGCGTCGGATCGGTCGCCAACCACACCGTGCCGTCGATCGGCTCCCAGAAGGTGAAGAGCGCCGCCAGCGCGAGGCTCGACGCGAGGACGTAGGTCGAGCGCTCGATCGGCCGGGGGACGACGCGGACCAGGAGGGACTTGAAGCACCGGCGCGCCATGACGCTGTGCTGAGCCGCGAACAGGGCGAGAAGACGGTGCGAAACCACCCGACGCACCTCTTCGAGAAGCTCGGGGTGAAGAACCGCTCGCAGGCGATCGTCCTGGCGCGCGACCGGGGGTTTGCGGGGTGACGCCGCGATTCGGGCCAGCCGGGGCGGGGCGAGCGGCGGAAAACGCCGCTCCCGGACGCATCCTCTCTCTCGTCGCCACGGCATGGTGACGCGGACATGCGGAAGTCTCTGGCCGCCGTCCTCGAGGTGACGGCCGTCACGGCCTTCGCGCTCGTCGCCTACAAGGCCCTGAAGCTCGTCGAGCCGTCCGGCTTAAACTGCGCGCCCGGGCTCGTGATGATCGCCGCGACCGCCGTCGCGCTGGCCCTCGTCCGCCCGAGCGAGCGGCCGCGATACGGCGTGCTCGTGCCCTCGTGGCGAGCGGGCTTCTCCTTCGGTGCGCTTGCCGGAGCCGCGATCCTCCCGGTCTGGTGGATCGAGGTCCGCGCCTCGCGGGCCGTGTCCCTTCTACCGTCCGCGACTCCGGCGCTCTCGCTCCTCGTCCTCGCGGCCGCGCTCGCCTTCTCTCGGCGCCGGTTCGACGAGCGCGCGGAGAAGGCGACCGGGCAGACGTGGGCCGCGCTCCTCGTTGCGGGCGTCCTCGCCGCCGTCGCGGCCACCGGCCTCGCTTCGGGCGTGCCGCCTTCGTCCGTGCTCGCGACGATCGCGTGGCGGTTCCTCTTCACGGGCTTCGGCGAGGAGCTCTTCTTCCGCGGCTACATCCAGTCCCGCCTGAACGTCGCGATCGGAAGACCGTTCCGCTGGCTCGGCGCCGACATGGGGCCGGGGCTCTTCGTCTCCGCCTTTCTCTTCGGCGTCGTCCACCTCTTCAATCCGATGCTCCTCTTCCACGGGCGGTGGGAGGTGTCGTGGTCGTGGGGAGCCTCGGCGTTTCTCTCCGGACTCGTCTACGGCTACTGCCGCGAGAAGTCGGGGAGCGTGTGGGCGGGAGCCGTCCTCCACGGAATCGCCGGGGCGTATTCCGGAGTGATCTCGGCGATTCAAAGCGCGTGACCAATCGCTCCCGCTGCGGTCCGCGTCCGAGCGACGCCCGATCCCCCTCTCGCATTCGATCGGATGATTCCGGCGTCCACTTCTTCATGATGGGAGACGTCGCGCGTTGCGACCGATTCCAGAGAAGGAGCGATGCCATGAGGCGCGAGTTCTTGCGGCTCACCGGGCTCGTCGCCGCCGTTCTCTTCGCCGTGCTCGTCGCGAGGCCGACCGCGGTGAAGGCGGGCCACACCGGCGGCCTCACGGACCGGACGCGCTTCTTCGTCAAGGAGCACAACCTGAAGACGCTCGACGCCGAATGCACGCCCATCTGCAGTCCGACGCCGAAATCGTTCGAGCGGCTTCGGGATGGCTCGCTGAGCTCGGACCGTTACGTGGTGCCGGCCGGCCGCGTGTTCGTCGTGACCGACGTGCTCGTCCACTCGGACCTGGGAGGCGGCCAGATGTCCAACCTCGTCGGCGTCAATCTCGGGGTCAGTCCGGCGGTCGGCCCCGGATTCGTGCTCCGGGCCAGGCTCGTCGAGCGTCTGCGAGCGCACGCACTTCCGTCGCCGGAAACTGGCACCTTTCGGGAGGGATCGCCTACGACGCCGGCGCGAGCGTCGCGGTGGATGACGGCGCGGGGTTTCACGCGACCAAGGTCACGGTTCTCGGCTGCGAGACGGTCGACGTGTAGCCCGCGCCTCGTCCCGGTCGGCGCCGAGGTGATTCCGCCCGCGCGCGCTTCGGGCCGCCGGAAGAAGGAGGAAGTCAGGGGATCCGGACGCCCTTCTCTTTCGCCGTCTTCGCCGCGTCCTCGTAGCCCGCGTCCACGTGGCGGACGATCCCCATGCCGGGGTCGCTCGTGAGGACGCGCTCGAGCCTGGCGTCGGCCTCCTTCGTCCCGTCGGCCACGACGACCATCCCGGCGTGGATCGAGTATCCGATGCCGACGCCGCCGCCGTGGTGGATCGAGACCCAGGTCGCGCCCGCGGCGGTATTGACGAGGGCGTTCAAGAGCGGCCAGTCGGCGATCGCGTCCGAGCCGTCCTTCATTCCCTCGGTCTCGCGATGGGGGGAGGCGACCGAGCCGCAGTCGAGGTGGTCGCGTCCGATCACGATCGGCGCCGTGATCGCGCCCTCGCGCACGAGGCGGTTGATCTCGAGGCCGAACCGCGCGCGCTCGCCGTAGCCGAGCCAGCAGATGCGTGCGGGGAGCCCCTGGAACGCGACCTTTTCCCTCGCGAGCTTGATCCACCGGGCGAGCGCCGCGTTTTCGGGGAAGAGCCGGAGCACGGCTTCGTCCGTCCTGTAGATGTCTTCCGGATCGCCCGAGAGCGCCACCCAGCGGAACGGGCCCTTCCCTTCGCAGAAGAGCGGCCGCACGTACGCCGGCACGAATCCCGGGAACGCGAACGCGTCGGCGACGCCCGCCTCCTTCGCCTGCGCGCGGAGGTTGTTGCCGTAGTCGAACGTCACGGAGCCGCGGCGCATGAGCTCGAGCATCGAGCGAACGTGGTCCGCCATCGTCGCCGTCGAGAGCTTCACGTACTCCCTCGGGTCGAGGCGGCGGAGCTCGAGCGCCCGCTCGTAGGGGATCCCGGCGGGGACGTAGCCGTGCAGCGCGTCGTGCGCGGACGTCTGGTCGGTGAGGAGGTCGGGGACGATCTTCTTCGCGAGGAGGAGCTTCAGGAGATTCGCCTGGTTCATGACCACGCCGATCGAGAACGCCGTCTTCTTCTCCTTCGCCTCGAGCGCCCGGCGGATCGCCTCCTCGGGGTCGCGCGTCATCGCGTCGACGTAGCGGGTCTTGAGGCGCTTCTCGATGCGCGCGGCGTCGACGTCGGCCGCGAGGAAGGCCGCGCCGCTCATCGTCGCCGCGAGCGGCTGCGCGCCGCCCATGCCGCCGATGCCGCCGGTCACGACGAGGCGGCCCTCGAGACCGCCGCCGAAGTGCGTCCGCGCGGCGGCCGCGAAAGTCTCGTACGTGCCCTGGAGGATCCCCTGAGTCCCGATGTAGATCCACGAGCCCGCGGTCATCTGGCCGAACATGATGAGCCCGCGCTCCTCGAGCTCGCGGAAGTGCTCCCACGTGGCCCAGCGCGGCACGAGGTTCGAGTTCGCGATGAGGACGCGCGGCGCGTCGCGGTGCGTCCGGAAGACGCCGACCGCTTTCCCGGACTGGATGAGGAGCGTCTCGTCGTCTCCGAGGGCCCTGAGCGCGGCGACGATCGCGTGGAACGCCTCCCACGAGCGCGCGGCCTTGCCGGAGCCGCCGTAGACGACGAGCCGGCCGGGATCTTCGGCCACCTCCGGATCGAGGTTGTTCATGAGCATCCGGAGCGGCGCCTCGGTGAGCCACGACCGGCCGAGGACGAGCCGCGTTCCGCGCGGCGCCCGTATCGTTTCGGTCTTCATGCGGGAATCGGTGCCTGGCGCCAATGACGACGCTATCGCGCTTCGACGGTCACGTGGTTCGTCACGCTCGCGGGGCGCGCGCCCGCGGAGCCGGGGTCGGAGATGATCCCCTGCAAGGAGACCGTGAGAGGCCGACCCGTTCCGTTCGGCGCCCTCGCGACGAGCGACGGGGCGGGCGAGGACGGCCGCGTCGGCGCGCCGAGCGACCGGACGCCCGTGTTGTTCCACACGGCGACGAGCCGGGGCGAGCCGCCGTGGAGCGGCGTCGGGAAGCACGTGACACCGATCCTGTGCGGCATCCGGCGCCGGTCGCCCGGGCCCGGCACGCCCGCCCACGCGTAGAGCGCGAAGGGCTCGGTCGCTGCCGCTCTCGGCGGCACGCTCACGAAGACCGAGACCGGCTCGTGCGATGCGAGGCGCACGCGGCGCCCGGGGCCGCCCGCGGAGTCGTTCACGAAGAGCACGTCGGCCGGCCGGCCGTCGACGGCGTCGACGGTCCCGGCGCGGCACGCGGCGCACGTGTCGATCCAGCGCGCGAGGCCGCGCGACGAGACGCGCCCGGCGGCGGAGAAGCTGCCGCCCGCGTAGAGCGCGACGCCGTCCTCGTCGGCGTGAGTGGCGAGAGCGTTGACCGAGCCGTCGATTCCGGTGGAGAGATTCGAGAAGGCGACGCCGTCCCATCGGAGGATGTTTCGCGGCTGCGTCGAGCTCGGGAGGGTGAGGCGTCCGCCGACGTAGAGCGCGGCGCCCGTCCCGTCGTCGTAGACCGCGAACGACGAGACGGCCCCGCCGACGCCGTTTGCGACGCGGTTCCAGGCGGAGCCGTCCCACCGCGCGAGGTGGTTGACGAAGGTCGCCCCCGAGACGCGGAAGAGCCCTCCCGCGAAGAGCGACGGACCGCTTCCGTCGTCGAACGGGAAAAGAGCGTCGACGGAGCCGTCGAACCCGTTCGCGAGCGCGGAGAATGCGACGCCGTCCCATCTCGCGATCCGGGCGACGGGAATTCCGCCCGCCGTGTCGAAAGTCCCGCCGAGGTAGAGCGCGGGTCCGGAGCCGTCGTCGTGCACCGCGAGCGATCGAACGCTCGCCGAGACGCCGCCCCCGACGGCCGACCACGCGCGGCCGTCGTAACGGACGAGGCCGTGAACGCGGCCCGAGGGGGCCATGAACGCTCCGCCGGCGAAGAGGGCGGAGCCGCCTCCGTCGTCGAAAACGGCGAGCGCCGCGGCCGTTCCGTCCGGGATGGGGCTCGCGGGGGGAGTCCACGCCGACCCGTCCCACTTCGCGACCGGCCCCACGAGCGTCGAGCCGGAACTCCGGAACGCGCCGCCCGCGTAGACGGCCGCGCCGGTTCCGTCGTCGAAGACGGCGAGCGCATCGACCGAGCCGTCGAGCCCGTCGCCGAGCGCCGACCAGCCCGCCGCCGGCCCGTCCCAGCGGGCGACGTGGCTCGCAGCGGCCTCGCCCGCTCTCGAGAACGCCCCGCCCGCCACGAGCGTGGCGCCGGATCCGTCGTTGAAGGTGACGAGCGAGTTGACCGCGGCGTCCGTGCCGCCGTTCCCGAGGCTCCGCCACGCCGCGCCGTCGAATCTCGCGACGCGTCCGACGCCCGTTCCTCCGCTCGCGGTCATGCGGCCGCCGGCGAAGAGGCTCGGCCCGTCTCCCGCGTCGAACGCCGCGAGCGCGAGGACCGAGTCGTCGAAGCCGTCGCCGAGCGGTGTCCACGCGGCGCCCGACCACGCGGCTACGCGCTTCGCCGTGCCGAAGCCGGCGCTCGTGAAGGCCCCGCCCGCGACGAGGCGCGACCCGGCGCCCGGCGGCGTAGAGGCGAGCGCGAAGACCGTGCCGTCGAGTCCCGTGCCGAGCGGAGAGAGGCTCGTTCCGTCCCATCGCGCGACGCGGTTCGCCGCCGGGCCGCCGCCGATCTGGGTGAACTCGCCGCCCACGTAGAGCGCAGGGCCCGAGCCGTCGTTCCAGACGGCGAGAGCGTGGACGGCGCCGTTCAGACCGCCGCCGACCGCCGTCCAGCGCGCGCCGTCGAAGCGCGCGAGGCGCGCCGCGGGGAGCCCGCCGGCGCTCGTGAACGTCCCGCCCGCGAAGAGCTCGGGGCCGGACCCCCCGTCGAAGACGGCGAGGCACGTGACGTCGCCGCCGCCCATTCCGGCTCCGACGGGAGACCAGGAGGCGCCGTCCCATCGCGCGATGCGCGAGGCGCCGGCGCCGCCGGCGCTCGAGAACTCCCCGCCGGCGTAGAGGGCCGCTCCCGTTCCGTCGTCGTACACGGCGAGAGAGCGCGCCGTCCCGTCGAGGCCGGCGCCGAGCGGGGAGAAGCCGGCGCCGTCCCACCTCGCGATGTTGCCCGCGGGTCCGCCGCCCGCCGAGCCGAACCAGCCGGCGGCGAAGAGCGCCGGGCCGGAACCGTCGTCGAAGACCTCGAGCGAGGTGACGGGCCCGTCGATTCCCGGCCCGAGCGCGCGCGGCGCCGTTCCGTCCCAGGCCACGATGCGATTCGCGGGGAGAGAGCCGAAGAACCGGAAGCCGCCCGCGAGGAAGAGCGCGCGTCCTTGGCCGTCGTCGAAGACGCGCAGCGCGGACACCGGCTCGTCGGTGCCGGCGAGCTCGAAGATCCCGGGCGTGAATCCGGGGCAAGATTCCTGCGCGAGCGCGGGAGCCGCGGCGGCGGCGAGTGCGGCGAGTGCGGCGCCGAGGGTGCGTCTCCGGTTCGTCGTCGTCCGCATGGCGGGCTCCTCATCGTGGCGCGAATCGTCGCCGGGTCCGAGTCCCGCTTCCCGCTTCGATCGTAGCAGGGCGTAGAAATCGGTGCCAGGCACCGATTTCTACGGGAGGGGGCCGGAGGCGCCCTCGGCCGCGGCGAGGATCGCGCCGTCGCGGACGAGCCCGCGGATCGTCTCGATGTCGCCCGAGAGGACGCGATCGCGCTCGAGCCGCGGGACCCGCTCGCGCAAGGCGCGGATCGCCGCCTCGACGCCGCGCCCCGGCCGCTTCCGGTGGAACTCGACCGCCTGCGCGGCGCACAGGAGCTCGATCGCGACGATCCTCTCGGTGTTGTCCACGATCTGCCGCAGCTTCCGGGCCGCGTGCGTCCCCATGCTGACGTGGTCTTCCATGTTCGCCGACGTGGGAATCGTGTCGGCGCTCGCAGGATGCGCCAGCACCTTGTTCTCCGACGCGAGCGCCGCGGCGACGACCTGCGTGATCATGAGGCCCGAATGGAGACCGGGCTCGGGCGAGAGGAACGCGGGCAGCCCGGAGAGATCGGGGTTGACGAGCCCCTCGGTCCGGCGCTCCGAGATGTTTCCGAGCTCCGCCATCGCGATCGACGCGTAGTCGAGGACGAGCGCGAGCGGCTCCGCGTGGAAGTTGCCGCCCGAAACGACGTCTCCGTCGTCCGCGAAGACGAGCGGGTTGTCGGTGACCGAGTTCATCTCCCTCTCGGTCACCTCGATCGCGTGCCGGAGCGCGTCGCGGATCGCGCCGTGCACCTGCGGCACGCAGCGCAAGCTGTACGCATCCTGCACCTTGTCGCACGTCTTGTGCGAGTCGAGGATCTCGGAATCGCGCATGAGCGCCCGGACGTTCGCCGCGGCCTCGGCGTGTCCCGGATGGGGCCGCACCTTCTGGATGCGCGCGTCGAACGCGCGGACGCTTCCCTTCGAGCCTTCGAGCGACGCGGCGGCGGCGACGTCGGCGGTTCGCGCGAGCGTCCGCGAGCGAGCGAGCGCGAGCGCGCCGATCGCGGACGTCGCCTGCGTGCCGTTGATGAGCGCGATGCCCTCCTTCGCTTCGAGCCGCACGGGCTCGATCCCCGCCGCGGCGAGCGCCTCGCGCGCGGGGAGCCGCCGCCCGCGGTGGAACGCCTCGCCCTCGCCGATGAGGACGAGCGCAAGATGCGCGAGGGGAGCGAGGTCGCCGCTCGCCCCCACCGATCCCTGCTCGGGGACGACCGGGGTCACGCCCTCGTTGAAGAGAGCGACGAGGCGCTCGATGATCTGCGCTCGGACGCCCGAGAAACCGCGGAGAAGCGCGTTCGCGCGGAGGAGGATCATCGCGCGCGTTTCTTCCGGCGGGAGCGGCGGACCGACGCCGGCCGAGTGCGAGAGGATGAGGTTCCGCTGGAGCGCCGCGAGGTCCGCGGGCGGAATGCGCGTCTGCGCGAGCTTTCCGAATCCGGTCGTGATGCCGTAGACGACGTCGCCGCGGGCGACGATGTCGTCGACGGTCTTCCGCGAGCGGGCGACCGCCGCGAGCGCCTCGGGCGAGAGGCTGACGCGCGCGGTCGGCGAATGGACGAGCTTGAAGAGGGTTTCGATCGAAAGTCCGGCAGTCCCGCCGAGGAGAGTGGCGGCGGCGTCGCTCGAGTTCACGCTGCGCATTCTAACCTTCTTGTCCGGAAGGATTTAATTCCTTCGCCCGTCGCTCCGCCGGAAAGGGCGGCCTGGGAGGGCGGGGCGACAAGCCCGTGCGCGTTTCGGGTTTTTCCGCATTCGCTGGATTGGCAGTCTCGCATACCATAGACGCGCTCAATCCTTGGGAAGGTCGCCATGAGCGAGGACAGTCGATCAGAGCGCCCGGACTCCGTCTCTAGCGCGCCGAAGAACAGAGCCGCGCGGACAGTCGTGATCCGATCTCTCGCCGGGATCGCGGTCACGATCGTCCTCTTCGCCGTGGCCGAGTTCACCCTCGTTCTCCTCGACTGGTCGGCGCCGGTCGAGCCCACTCCGCCGATCCGCCTCTTCAGCCGCGAGTTGGCGGCGGAGGTCCCCGAGTCGCGGGGGATGTTCAAGTTCGATCCCTACGTCTTCTGGGCTCTGAAGCCCGGAGCGCCGGTGTTCGATCGCGCGAACGAGCGGATCTCGTTCGCCGGATTCCGCGGGGAGGACGTCGACCTCGCCCGGTCGCCGGGCTCGCTCCGGATCGCGTTCCTCGGCGACTCGTCCACGTTCGGCGTCTTCTGCGCCCTCGCCGAAACGTACCCCGAGCGCGTGGCGGCGATCCTCGACGCGCGGCTCTCGCCGAGCGCCGTCCGCGACATCGAGATCATCAATGCGGGCGTGCCGGGCTACACGGCGTTCCAGGGTCTCCAGACGTTCCAGAGGAAGGTGAGGCCGTTCGCTCCGGACGTTGTCGTCCTCATGTTCGGAGCGTTCAACGAGTGCCTGCGGCTCAAACCTCCCATCCTCGGAGTCGAGGCCGACATGGGGGTGAGGATCCACATGGCGCCGGCCGCGATCTTCGGCGAGGTCGTCGCGCCCGCCGAGTCGCACGAGGGCGACGATTCCGGGGACGTCCTCGCGGGAGTCGGGCCGGGCTTCGTCCGTTCGGTCTCCTCGCACTTGTCGCGGTTCCGGACCTTCCGCCTCCTCGCTTCCCTCTCGCCGCGCCGAGGGGAGTCGACGGCGCGCGCGGAGCTCGTGCGATGGCGGGACGGGGGAGGAGACGTGTCGCGGATGCCGCGCCTCAGCGTCAGGGGCTTCTCCGAGATCATGAGCTCCCTGATCGAGATCTGCGAGGACGACGGCGCGAGCGTGATCGTGCTCGGCCCGCCGCGGCGGGAGGAATTGCGCCGGACCGTTCCCCAGGTGACTCGATTCAATCCCGCGCTCGCCGAGGTGTCGCGCCGGTGGGGCGTTCCTTACGTCGACCTCGAGCCCGTTTTCGACGCGGACCCCTCGCTCTTCATCCCGGGCGATCCGGTGCACCCGAATCCGGCCGGACACGCCGCCATCGCCGAGAGGATCGCCGAGCTCATCCTGGCGTGGAATCCCGTCGCGAAGCTCAAGTAAGGACAAAAAAAACCGGTGCCAGGCACCGCTTTCTACTCGAGCTTCGGTCGGAAGAACGCGGCGACGAAGAGCGCGCACGCGGCCGCGATGCCCGACTGCACCCACCAGAGCGAGGACCACGCGGTCGCGCCGCCCGCCTCGGCCGGGCGGACGAGGTCGTCCAGCCACTCGTTGTAGAGGCCGGCGAGGATCGGTCCCAGTCCGAGAATGATGATCGCGAACACGGTCTGCGCCGAATGGCGGATGTCCGCGGGCGCGACGCGCTCGACGTACACGTAGGAGCCCGCGAAGAAGAACCCGTAGCAGAGCCCGTGCAGCGCCATCGCGGCGGTGACCGCGGCGCGCGTCTCCGGCGTTCCGGCGGCGAAGATCGCGTAGCGCGCCGCAAAGGCGAGGCAGCCCGCGACGAGCGTTCCGCGGTATCCGAGCCGCAGGAGGAAGTAGCCGAGCACCGCGAGAACGGCGATCTCGGACACCTGCCCGATCGACATCACGGGGCCGATCTCGGCCTTCGCGAAGCCCAGATCCTCGAGGAAGGGCGACGTCCTGATGAAGTACACCTGGTGGATCATCGCGATCGGCAGCGCGGCGAGCGTCACGACGAGGAACCCCCGGTTCCTGAGGAGCCCGAATGCGCGCGCGAAGGCGAGGGGGTGCTCCACCGCGCGCGTCGGCTTCGTCTTCGGCAGGAGAAGGAGCGAGAAGAGTCCGTACGCCGCCGCGATCGCGCCCGACACGCGGAGGCAGTCGACGATGAGATAGGGCGCGTCGGGCTTCTCCGTTCCCGCGAGGAAGGGGGGCAGGACCGTCATGCGGAGGTCCGACTGTAGCCAGAGCAGCGGAAAGGCGTTCGACGCGACGATCCAGCCGATCGTGCCCCACACGCGCACGCGCGGGAACTCCTTCTCCGGGTCGGCGAGGTGCGCGAACGCGATCGAGTTCGTGAGCGCGAGGGTCGGCATGTAGGCGACCGAGTACGCGATCGAGAGCGCGAGGAAGACGGGAAACGTCTCGGCCGATGCGAGCGCGAAGTTGATCGCGCCTCCGGCGATCAGCATGAGGCCGAGATAGCGCTCGGCGTTGAGGAACCGGTCCGCGATCTGCCCCGCGAGGAACGGCGATGCCACCGCGCCGCACGAGCCCGCGAGCCCGAGGATCCAGCCGATCTCGGCTCCGGTGAAGCCCAGTCCGCCGCCGACGCGGACGCCGTCCATCAGGACCGGCGCCGCCTGTAAATAGAGCGCGAGGTAAGGGAGCCAGACGCCCCACACCGCGTACTGCAGGAACATCATCGCGGAGAGGAGCGGTTTTTTCGTCATCGACGTCGGCTCTCAGCTCGAGAGAACGCGGTCCATGCGGGCGGCCACGTCGGCGAGCCGCTCCCGGCCGCCGCCCGCGACCTCGGCCGACGCCCAGCCCGAGTACGAGACGGCGTCGAGCGCCTTCATCGTGTCGGGCCAGTCGCAGTCGCCCTCTCCGATCTCGGCCTCGAACCCTTTCCAGAGCCCCTCGGCGTCGCGCCGCTTCCGGCTGTATTCCTTGACGTCGAGCTTCACGATCCGCGTCCCGAGCGCCTCGATCCAGTGCCGCGGCCAGCCGAAGTTGACGATGTTCCCGACGTCGAAGTACCAGCCCACGACTTCGGTGCCGAGCTCGTCGACGTAGCGGGCCGCCTCGAGCGGACTCAGGAGGAACCCGTTCCACACGTTCTCGATCGCGATCTTGACGCCCGACTCGCGGGCCGCCGGCAGGACCTTCCGGATCTCCTCCTGCGAACGGGCGTAAGCGTCGGCGTAGGAGACCTTCGCGTTCACCACGGCGGGCACGAGGAGGACGGTCGTGCCCCCGAGCTTCCGGCAGTCGGAGAGCGCGGTGACGAGCGCCTCCCGCCCGCGCGCCCGGACGGAGGCGTCGGGATCCGAGAGCGTGTCGCGCCAGTGGACGGAGTCGACGACGCCCGGGATCTCGATCCCCGTCTCCGCCTTCGCCGCGAGGACCTCTCCGAGATCGAGCCCGGACGGACTGTCCATCTCGACGCCGTCGAATCCGCACTCGCGCGCGACCGCGAACTTCTCCTTCACCGTCGCGCCCTCCCCGATCATCCCGAACTTGAGCGACTTCTTGATCGCGCGCTTCCTTCCGGCGTCGGCCCGCGCTCGCGAATCGAGGGCGAGAGTCGCCGCGCCGAGCGCGACAGACTTGAGGAACGTGCGGCGGTTGGGGCGTGAGGGCGTCATTGTGAGGTCGAATGCCTTCGGGAGTTCTGGAAGGGGCGCGATGCTACCACGGCCGCTCGACGGCGGAGTCGGGGCCGCCGCCGTCCGCCTCCCCGCGGATCGTGACGGGGGGGAAGGGGGGGGCGTCGCGTTCGGGCTCCCGCCCGTCCTCGCCCTTCCTTCTCGCTTCCTGAAGACCCGGAAGGCGGAGGCGGCGGCGGCTTTTGGAACCGTCCGGTCGCGCGTCGCGTCGCGCTGGATCGAGGCGCTCGCGCCGGACGGAGGGGAGGGGGGGCGCCGCGCGGAGACTCTCGCGGACAAGGTGCGCGACTCGACTTGCCACGCCGGCGGCGACCGGTTCGCGATCCTCGAGGCGAGCGGCCCTCGCCGGTCGAGGTCACGCGAGCAGGCGCTGCACCACCTTCCCCGCGACGTCGGTCAGCCGGTAGTCGCGTCCCTGGTGGCGGAACGTGAGCTTCTCGTGGTCGACGCCGAGGCAATGGAGCACCGTCGCCTGGAAGTCGTTGACGTGGACCGGGTCCGCGACGACGTTGTAACCGAAGTCGTCGGTCGCGCCGAGGACCTGGCCGCCGCGGATGCCGCCGCCCGCCATGAAGATCGAGAAGCAGCGCGGGTGGTGGTCGCGGCCGAAGCTCGTCTTCGTGATCGGTCCCTGGCTGTACGCGGTCCGGCCGAACTCGCCGCCCCAGATGACGAGCGTCTCGTCGAGGAGACCGCGCTGCTCGAGGTCGCGGATGAGCGCCGCGGAGGCCTGGTCGCACGCGAGGCACTGGCGGCGGATCTCGGCGGGGAGGTCCGCGTGGTGGTCCCAGTCTCGATGATAAAGCTGGACGAACCGCACGCCCGCCTCCGAGAGCCGCCGCGCGAGGAGGCAGTTGTTCGCGAACGACGGCTTGCCCGGGTCGGCGCCGTACATCGCCCGGATCTCCTCCGGCTCGCGCGAGACGTCCATCAGATCCGGCACGCTCGTCTGCATCCGGTAGGCGAGCTCGTACGCCGAGATCCTCGTCTCGATCTCGGGGTCGCCCACGGCGCCGAGGCGCGCCGCGTTCAGCTCGTTCACGCCGTCGATGACGGTGCGGCGGCCGTCGCCGTCGACGCCCGGCGGGTTCGAGAGGAAGAGGACGGGATCCCCCGCGGCGCGAAACTGCACGCCCTGGTAGCGGCTCGGGAGGAACCCGTTGTGCCAGTAGCGCGTGAGAAGGGGCTGGCCGCCGCCGCCCGAGAGGAGGACGACGTACTCGGGGAGGTCCCTGTTCTCGGCGCCGAGGCCGTACGCGACCCACGAGCCCATCACGGGGCGGCCGGGCTGCTGATTCCCCGTGAGGAGGTACGTCACCGCGGGGTCGTGGTTGATGGGCTCGGTGTGCATCGAACGCACGAGCGCGATCCGGTCCGCGACCGACCCGACGTGCGGGAGGAGCTCGCTCATCTCCATGCCGCAGCGGCCGTACGTCCGGAACCCCGCGGCCGCGCCGACGAGAGGGAAGCTCGCCTGCCCGCTCGACATGCCTGTGAGCCTCTGGCCCATCCGCACGGAGCCCGGGAGGTCCTCGCCCTGTCGCCGGGCGAGGATGGGCTTCGGGTCGAAGAGGTCGATGTGCGACGGTGCGCCCGACATGAAGAGGTAGATGACCCGCTTCGCGCGCGGCGCGAAGTGCGGCGCGCCGGTCGAGGACGCGAATAGCCTTCCGTCCGAGAAGAGGCTCGCGAGCGCGAGGCCGCCGAGCCCGCGGCTCGTCCGCGAGAGGAACGCGCGCCGCGAGAGCGAACAGTCCGCGCACTCGCCGCCCCGATGCCGGTTGCTTTTCATGTCGTCGAAGCCTTCAGCCCTTGTGGATCGACTCGTCGAGATTGAGGAGAAGACCCGCGACCGACGTCCACGCCGCGAGCGTGACCGGATCCGCGTCCCTCGGCGCCGGCCACGCGCCGACCGAGAGAAGCGCCCGCGCGTCGTCTGGCTTCGAACGGAACCGCGCCCGCTCGCGATCGAGCACCCGGCGCACGACGTCGATCTCGTCCGGCTCGGGCGTCCTGGACGTCGCGAGCCGGAAGCCGAGGACGATGCGCGAGACGTCGTCGCCCCCCGAGGCCATGAGCCGGGCGCCGAGACCGCGGGCCGCCTCGACGAACACCGGGTCGTTCAGCATCACGAGCGCCTGGAGCGGCGTGTTCGTCACCGGCCGCCGCGAAGTGCACGTCTCGCGGATCGGCGCGTCGAACGTCGCGAGCGTGGGGTACGGGAGCCCGCGCTTCCAATAGACGTAGAGCGAGCGCCGCCAGAGCGATTCGCCCTCGTCCTGCACGTACGATTGCGACGAGAACTCGCCCCCGAAAGCGACCGCCTCCCAGAGTCCCGCGGGCTGGTAGGGCCGGACGCTTCTGCCGCCGATTCTCTCGACGAGAAGGCCACCCGAGAAGAGCGCCGCGTCGCGGATCATTTCCGCGTCGAGGCGCGCGCGCGGGCCGCGCGCGACGAGGACGTTCTCGGGATCGCGCTCGAGGAGTCCGGGATCGACGCTCGAGTCCTGCCGGTAAGCCGCCGACGTCACGATCGCCCGGAGGAGCGACTTCACGTCCCATCCGGACTCGACGAACTCGACGGCGAGCCAGTCGAGGAGCTCCGGGTGGCTCGGAAGCGGGGCCCTCTGGCCGAAGTCCTCGGGCGTCTCGACGAGCCCGCGTCCGAAGAGCATCTGCCAGAACCGATTGACGGCGACGCGCGCGGTGAGCGGGTGATTCTGCGAGACGAGCCAATGCGCGAGGGTGAGCCGGCTCGACGGATCCTCTCCGGGCGGCAGCGGGGGCAGGAACGAGGGCACTCCGGGCTCCACCTCCGCGCCCCTGTCGAGGAAGCTCCCGCGGACGAGGACGTTGGTCTTCCGCCGCTCGTCGCGCTCGGCCATCACCATCGTCTCGGGCAGCTCGGCCACGATCGCGGCGAGCGCGCTCTTCTTCGCTTCGAGGGCGGCGACGATCTCGCGGCCCTTCTCGGAGACCTTTCGACGGAAGTGGTCGCGGAGCGTCTTCGCCTCGGTTTCCGTCCGCGTAGCGGCGGGCGCCGATCGGAGGGCCGACTCGACCGCGCGCGGCACGTCCCCTTCGAGACGCGGCACCGTTCGGAAGTAGAAGGCGTAGCCGCCGCCGTCGTTCACGATCTTGAGCAGAAGAGGATTGTCGCCCTCCTCGAGGTCGACAGTGACCCGGTCCTGGTCCGGAGCCGCGCCCCGCGGCGTCGCGTGCTCGAAGACGAGCCGGCCGTTCAGCCAGACCTTGAGGCGGTCGTCGCTCCCGAGCGAGAGGTCGACGCGCCGCGCCTCGGCCGAGCGGATCGTCCGGTACGCGTACGTCGCCCGGAAGTCTCCGGCGAGGTCGTGGCGCTCGCCGTCCTTCCACTTCGGCTCCTCGCGCCACTCGATCCCCCCTTCGTGAACTCGCCCGAAATCGATCCCGGCCGCGATCTCCTCCTCGGGCCCGTACGCGGTCTCGTGCGCCTCCGTGCCGTTCTTCGCGACGAACGGCCCGATCACGTTCCACGTCGACGCCTCGACCGGTGAGGCGGCGCGCGTGAATCGCTCGTCGCCCGTGACCGAGATCCGGTAGTTCCCGAGCGAGTGGCGCGAAAACGGAGACTCGAAGCGGAGCCGCAACCTAAGGACCGTCTCCGCGTCGAGCGCGATCCGCTCCGAGGGGACGAAAACGATCTCGCGGCCGCCCGGCCGGCGGTGCCCGTCGGCGCCGTAGCCCGTCGCGGGATCGCCGTCGATCGCGCGCTCGGGCCGGAAGCCGCCGTCCGCCTGGAAGTGGTCCGCGGCGGCCGCGGCGAACTCGACCGTTCGCGCGGCGCCGGGAGCGGCGAGGGAAAAGACGTCGGCCTCGAACTCTGTGAGGACGAAGTTTCCGTTCTCCGAGCGGGCGGCCCCGCCGTTTTCGAGGCCCTCGCCGGGGATCGCCTCGATGCGGAAGGCCGCGATCTCTCCGGGGCCCAAGGAGAAGGTCATCTCGTGGACGTCGGTCGCGGGGTTCGCGCCGCCCGCGACGATCGTGGAACCGTCCCCGATCGCGAGGACGGCGCCGTTCCGCGAGAAAACTTGGGCGGGCTCGATCGGCCGCCAGGCGACGGCGGGGCCGAGGCGCATGAGCGCCGCGGCCTCCCAGGCGGGCTGCGCGGCGTCGACCTCCGGAAGCGGGCCGTCGAGAAGAGCCTCGGCGTCCGCGATCTCGCGCTCGCGGCGCGCGACGTCCTCGCTCTCCTCCGCGGTCGGCACCGCGATGCTCGGCTCCGGGTTCTTCTTCTGGCCGTCGAGCCCGTTCTCGGGGACGTTGTTGAAGTAGGCGTAGAACGAGTAGAAGTCGCGCTGGGAGATCGGGTCGTACTTGTGGTCGTGGCACTCCGCGCACGCCATCGTGAGGCCCATGAAGACCTCGGCGGTCGTGACGACCCGGTCGACGACGTACTTCGTCTGGTACTCTTCGGGGTCGGCGCCACCCTCGAAATTGATCGGGTGGTTCCGGTTGAAGCCGGTCGCGACCCGCTGCTCGAGCGTCGCGTCCGGCAGGAGGTCGCCGGCGAGCTGCTCGACCGCGAACTGGTCGAAGGGCAGGTTCCGGTTGAACGCGTCGATCACCCACTCGCGCCATTTCCACATGTCGCGGTGGTTGTCGATGTGGTAGCCGTTCGTGTCGGCGTAGCGGGCGAGGTCGAGCCAATGGACCGCCATGCGCTCGCCGTAGCGGGGGCTCGCGAGGAGGCGGTCGACCGCGCCCTCGTACGCGTCGGGCCGCGCGTCCGCGAGGAACGCGTCGAGCTCCTCGATCGTGGGCGGAAGCCCCGTGAGATCGAACGTGGCCCGCCTGAGAAGGCTCTCCCTCGGCGCCTCCGGGGAAAACGCGAGGCCCTCGCGCGAGAGGCGATCGAGGAGGAAGGCGTCGATCGCGCCGCGGGCGCCGTCGACCCGGGGCGGCTCCGGCCGCACGGGCCGCACGAACGCCCAGTGGTCGGGGTACGGCGCGCCCTCCTCCACCCAGCGCCTGAGCGTCGCGATCTCGTCCGGCTCGAGCGGCCTATTCGCGCTCGCGGGAGGCATCCGGTCGGTCTCCTCCGCCGACTCGATCTTCCGGACGACGAGGCTCCTCTCCGGCGAGAACGGCACGACCGCCGGCGGTCTCTCGCCACGGGGCTCGAAGACCGACTCGCGCCGGTCGAAGCGGAGGAGCGCCTCGCGGCGGGCGCCGTCCGGTCCGTGACACGCGAAGCAGTGGTCGGCGAGGATCGGACGGACGTCCCGCTCGAAGTCGAGCGAAGGTCTGGCCGCGACGGAGGCGAGGAGCGCGATCGTCGTCGTTGTCGTCGTAAAAAGCACGGGACGGGCATTATGGGCCCCGGCCGATCGCGAGGTCAACCGCGCCGGGGGGGGCAGGGCCCCGGGCCGTCTTAGTCTTCGACCCCGGCTTCTCCTTATCTTTTTTCTTCTTGCTAAGAAGCGGAAGCCCTTCCTCGGTCTTCGATGACACCTGTCGGGCGCCGCGATGAGGCGCGACGTCCGAGTTCGGTTGCGGCTGGCCGGCGCTGGAAACGGGGCGGCCGCGAGTTCGGAATCCGGGTCCAGGCTTTGCGTATCATGACCTCGCCATGACCCGGTTCTCGGTCGAGGCCGCGGCGGAACGCCTCCGTCGCCGCGCGAACCTCGCGGCCTACCTCGGAGACCTTTTCCGGCACGGCGCGATCGCGCTCGTCGCGGCCGGCTCCCTCGCGCTCGCCCTGCGGTTCTTCGCGCACGCCTCGAGGGAGACGGCCGCTCTCGGCCTCGTCCTCCTCGTCGCGATCGCTCCCGCCACGGCGTTCGTCGCCGCGCGGCGGCGCTTCCTGTCGCCCGCGGGGGCTGCAGCTTGGCTCGACGTCCGTTCGGGCGGGACGGGCCTCCTCCTCGCGCGCGGGGAATCCGGCGACGCGCGCTGGGACTCGGCGGTCGCCCCGGTCGGGGGTCGCGTCGCGCGGCCTCCGCGCGTCCGGCTTCGGGCGCTCCTCGCCCCGCTCTTGCCCTCGCTCGCGTTCGCGATCGCGGCCTTCGTCGTGCCGGTGCCCGCTCCCCGGTTCGTCGTGCGGCCGCTCTCGGAGTCGCTGATCGAGCGACTCCGCGAAAAGCTCGCGGCGCTCGAGGAGACGGTCGACATCGACCCGGCGGTCGAGGAGGAGCTCGAGAAGCGCCTCGAGTGGCTCGAGTCGGGCGCGGGCAATGCGCGTCCGGAGACGGCCTACGAGGCCGCGGACCGCTTCGCCCAGCGACTCGAGGCGGAAGCGGCGAAGGCGCGAGCGTCGGCCGAGCGGGCACTTTCGTCGCTCGCGGCTGCGGCCAGAAGGGACGAGGCGGCCGAGAGGAGCGAGGCCGCGCGGGCGGCTCTCGAGGAACTGAGGGCCTCGGGCCTCGCGACCGGCGAGATGGCGGGACTCGAGATCCCCGAGGGGCTCATCCTCTCGGAGGCGGATCTCGCACAACTCGCGCGGGACCTCTCGTCGTTTCTCGAGGGGCCGCTTTCGACGCTCGCCGGCGCAGGCCTCCTCGGCGCGCCGGGCGCGGGCGAGCTCCCGGTCCCGGCCGAGTTCTTCGAGGAGTGCGACGGCTCGTGCGGCAGCGAGCCCGGCGAGGGGTGACGAGCCGTCGGATCGTGCGCCGGGGGCGCACTCGCGGGCGGACCCGTTCCGGGTGCGGCCGGCGTGTCGCGCGGACGAGCCGACGCTTCGCTTCGGTGGGGCGACGAGTCGGACGAGCGCGCCGCGCGGTTCGAGGCGACGGCGCTCCCGGCCGCGAGGGGGCTCGATCCCGAGCGGCTCGCCGTGGTCGCGACGAGCGAGGTCGCGCCGGAAGCGAACCCCGAGCGCGAGGCCGCGGGGCTCACGCCGCCGGGCGCGTCCGCGGGCCGCGCCGCGTGGAGCCGCCGGCTCGCGCCGCGCCACCGCGAGGCGGTGCGGGCGTACTTCTCCGGCCCGCTCCGACGGGAAGGCGCGCCCGAGGGCGGCGGGGACGAGAAGAAATGAGCCGCGCTGCGGCGCTCCTCTCGCCGGCGACGGTCGAGTCGGCCCGGGCGGTCGCCCTCGACGTCAAGGCGGGCCTCGACAGGACCCTTCTCGGCCAGGAGGAGCTGACGCGCCTCGTCCTCACCGCGTGCCTCGCCCGCGGCCACGTCCTCCTCGAGGGCTTGCCCGGGCTCGGGAAGACGGAGCTCGTCAAAGCGCTCGCGGCGCTCCTCGGACTCGAGTTCCGCCGCCTCCAGTTCACGCCCGACCTCCTCCCGGGCGACGTGACGGGCGGACACGTGCTCGAGGAGACGGACGGCCGGCGCCGGCTCGTCTTCCATCCCGGTCCCGTCTTTGCGAACGTCGTCCTCGCGGACGAGATCAACCGCGCGTCGCCCAAGACGCAGTCGGCGCTCCTCGAGGCGATGCAGGAGCGCCGCGTCACCGTCCTCGGCGAAACGCGCCCTCTGCCGGAGCCGTTCTGGGTGCTCGCGACGCAGAACCCGATCGAGCTCGAAGGGACCTATCCCCTCCCCGAGGCGCAGCTCGACCGCTTCCTCTTCAAGGTCGAGGTCGCGGGCGTCGACCGCGCGACGCTGAAGCGGATCGTGAGCGAGCGCCGCGGCGGGCGGTCCCCGGAGCACGCGGCGGTGGCGTCGAAGGAGAAGCTCGACGCGCTCTTTCAGGCCGTGGACGCCGTCCACCTTCCGGACGCGGTCGCTGCCTACGTGGCGCGGATCGTCGACGCGACGCATCCCGCGTCCGCGCTCGCCCCGCCGAAGGCGAAGGACTACGTGCGCTACGGCGCCTCGCCGCGCGCGGCGATCGCCGTCGCGGAGGCGGCGCGCGCCCGCGCGCTCCTCGCGGGCAAGCCGACGGCCGGGTTCGACGACGCGCGCGCGGTCGCGGTGCCGGCGGTCGCGCACCGGATCGTCCTCGACTATCGCGCGCGGCTCGACGGCGTCACTTCGACCGACGTCGTCCGCGACGTGCTCGCGTCGGTGAGCGAGCTCGAGGAGGCGCCGCCGCGCGAGGTCGAGAATGACGCGGCTCGGTAGGGTCGCCGCGGCCGGGCTTCTCGCCGCCGCCTTCCTCCGCGCCGGCGCGGCGCGGGCGGACGAGTTCGACGGCGTCGAGGTCGCGTCGCGCTCGCCGTGGCCCGAAAAGCCATCCGGCGGATGGGCGCCGCACTACGTCGACCTCGAGAACAGGACCGACGAGGAACGGCACGTCCGCGTCGAGGCCGAGTCCCTGTGGGGCGACGTCTTCCAGGTGACGAAGAGCGTCCGGCTCGCGCCGCGCGAGCGGACGCGCCTCGACCTCGTCGCGCCGGTCTTCCCGCCGTTCGGCTCGTCGCTGCAGGTCCGGGTGTCGGTGGCCGGCGGGAGGAAGCGCTACCTCTCGACGACGAGCACGTCGTCCTTCGGCGTCGAGGACGTGCGCGACGTCCTCCTCGTCGCGTCGCGGCCGCCCGCGGCGGGCGACCCGGAGCGGTTCGCGAGCGATCTCGCAGCGGCCTCGGGTCCCGCCGCGACCGGCGGGCACCGCGCCCATCGCGTCACGCACGTCCGGCCCGAAGATCTCCCGTCGCGTCCCGAGCCGTACACGAGCGTCCGCCTCGTCGTCCTCGACTCGAGCGGCGACTGGCCGCAGGGCGCGGCGCTCGAGGCCCTCGTCTCGGCCGTCCGCGCGGGCGCGCGGATCGCGATCCACGGTGACGGCGCGCTCGAGAAGGCCAAAGGGGTGCCGGGGCTCCGGGAGTTTCTCGAAGAGCGCTTCCTCGACCGAGAGGCCGTCGGCGCCGAGTGCTTTCACGCCGGATTCGGGCTCATTCGGGTCCGCGGCGGCGCGCGGCCGTTCGAGGACGCTCTCGATATCGAGGCGTTCCGGGCTCTGGCGGAGCCTCCGCCGTGGGGCGGGCTTGTTCCCGTCGCGGGTTACCGCGCGCACGGAGGAGCGAGGGAGGCGGTCTTCGACGCTCTCCCCGTGCGCACGATGACCGCGCTCCTCCTCTTGTTCTCGCTCCTCATGGTCTTCGGCAACCGCGCGGTCGTGAAGAGGACGCGCCGCCCGGCGCTCCTCCTCGTCACCGTGCCCGTGGCCGGGTGCATCGCGTCCGGCGCGTTCCTCGCCTACGGCCTCTTCTACCAGGGGCTCGACGTGAAGGTCGCCGCGTCGACGCTTGCGATCCTCGACCAGCGCACGCACCGCGTCGCGGCGTGTGAGCGGCGGGATCTCTTCGCCGGGCTGTCTCCCGGAGCGGGACTCAGGCCCGCGGCCGGCACGATGGTCCTCGGGCATCGGGAGGCCTCGTGGGACCGCTCGGATCGGTTCACGGTGAATCTGGACGAGGGGACGCTCCTCTCGGGCTCGTTCATCCCGGTCCGGCAGCCGATCCGGCAGACGATCCTCCGGGACGCGGCCTCGCGCGCGCGCCTCGATCTCAGGCTCGACGGGGACGCCCTCGTCGCCGAGAACGCGCTCGGCACCACGGTCCTCTCGCTCGTCGCGCGCGACCCAGCGGGCGCCTACCACGCGCTCGACGTGCCGCTCGCGCCGGGCGCGACCGCGCGGCTCGAGCGCGCCGACGGGGAAGCCGCGGGCGCCTACCCGTGGAGCGCGATGGCCGAGTTCGGGCTCGAGTTCGAGGAGAAGCTCCCGCCCGGCTCGTACGCGGCCGTCGTCGCCCAAGCCGTCTTCCGCGACCCGCTCGGGATCGAGGTGAACGAGATCTCCGGCGCTCACGCCGTCGTCGGGATCCTCGACGCGTCGGAGGAGGCGTGGAGGCGATGAACTCGACGGCAGCCGCGGCGCTCGAGGTGCGCGGGATCTCGAAGTCGTTCGGCTCGCTCAAGGCCGTGGACGACGTCTCGTTCGCGGTGGGGCGGGGCGAGATCTGCGGATTCATCGGACCGAACGGGGCCGGCAAGACGACGACGATGCGCATCTGCGCGACTCTCGACCTTCCCGACCTGGGAGACGTCCTCGTCGAGGGGACGTCGGTCATCGAGGAGCCGCGGTTCGCCCGCCGCCGCCTGGGCTTCATGCCCGACTCGTTCGGCGCCTACGCGAGCACGCCGATCGCGCATTACCTCGACTTCTTCGCCCGCGCCTACGGGCTCCGCGGCGCCGCGCGCAAGGAAACGGTGGGGCGCGTGATGGAGTTCACGGGGCTCGAGGCGATCGCCGGGCACGAGATCGCCGCCCTGTCGAAGGGGCAGAAGCAGAGGCTCTGTCTCGCGAAGACTCTCCTCCACGATCCCTCGGTCCTCGTGCTCGACGAGCCGGCGGCGGGGCTCGACCCGCGCGCCCGCGTCGAGTTGCGCGAGCTCGTCAAGACGCTCGCGTCCATGGGGAAGGCGGTCCTCGTCTCCTCGCACATCCTTTCCGAGCTCTCCGAGATGTGCCACACGATCGCGATGATCGACAGGGGCCGCCTCCGCGCGACGGGCGAACTCGCGACCGTCGCGCGGAGCGTCCGGCCGCACGTGGCCGTCTTCGTCCGGACGCTCGCGGGCGAGGAGAAGACCGAGCGGTTCCTTCTCGAGAGGCCGGGCGTCGCGAACGTCCGCCCCGAGGGAAAGGGGCTCGTCTTCGAATTCGAGGGGGGCGACGAGGGCGCGGCGGACCTCCTCGAGGCGGCCGTCCGGGCGGGTCTCAAGCCGGTCGAGTTCGGCGTTCGGGGAGTCGATCTCGAGGACCTCTACCTCGAGATCACGGAAGGGCGGGCCTCGTGAGCGCCGCGGTTCCGCTCCTCGCGCGCCTCGACGACCGCCTGAACCCGATCCTCGTCAAAGAGGTGCGCCAGGCGCTCCGCGGGCTCTACTTCAAGCTCACGTTCCGCTTCTCGATCCTCGCCGCCACGTGCGTCGGCGTCGTGATCCTCCTTTCGGGCGGCGGCGTCGGCGCCGAGCGGCTCGGTCAGCCCTTCTTCATCGCGATCTACGCGTGCCTCGCGGCCGCGGTGCACTGCTTCGTTCCCTTCCTCGCGTTCGTCTCGATGAGCGGGGAATGGGACGAGAACACGTACGATCTCCTCGTCATCTCCGACCTGAAGCCGCGCCAGATCGTCTTCGGAAAGCTCCTCTCCGCGGGCGTCGTTGCGATGCTGCACTACTCGGCGTTCGGGCCGTTCCTCGTCATGGCGTTTCTCCTCCGGGGGGTGGACCTCTACGGCGTCCTCATCCTCATCGGCGGCTCGACGGTCTATTCGCTCGTCCTTTCGGCGGTCGCCATCGCGGCGTCGACGTTCGGGCGCGCGCGCTTCGCGCGGGTGGCGACGATGGCCGGCCTCGCCGGTTTCCTGATCGGCGCGACCGGCCTCTCGATCGCCGCCGCCGTCGGCGTGATGGAGGAGCCCGAGCTTCTTCGCGCGACGGACTTCGTCCACGTCGTCTCCGGGCTCTCGCTCGGGATCGTGTTCCTCGGCGCTTTCGCGGTGGCGGTCGCGACGAGCCGGCTCGCCCACGCCGAGGAAAACCGGTCGAGCGAGCTCCGCATCGTGGCGTCCTTGCTCGTCGCCGCCGTCCTCCTGTGGGGCGCGGGCCTCGCCTGGACCATGAGAACCCCGGCGCTTCTCCTCGCGCCGCTCCTCGTCCTCGGCTTTGTCCTGCTACTGCCCTTCACGTTTTTCGTGACCGAGTCCGAGACGCTCGGCCGAAGGGCGCGCCGCCACGTCTCCGCGAGCCGCCTCGCCGCGCTCTTTTCGGCGCCGTTCCTTCCGGGCGGCGGCCGCGGCCTCCTCCTCTTTCTCGCCGTGATCGTGATCGCCGCGCTCTGCGCCTCGGGAGCCTTCCTCCTGAACGACGACCCCCAGATGCCGATCGCGGAGGCGGCGCGCGCCACCGCCGTGGCGTGGAGCTACGCCGTCGTCTATCTCGGGCTCTCGTCGCTCGTCTCGAAAGGGTGGACGTCCGCTCCGAAGGGTCGGATCCGCGCGCGGCTCCTCGTTCTCCTCGCCTTCATCGGGCCGCTCTTCGTCCCGAGCGTCGTCGGCTTCTTCGCCGAGAGCGAATCGCTCCTCGAGATGAAGCACGCCGGCAACCCGTTCTGGATGATCTTCCTCGCGGCCGATTCGGGGCACCGGGGACAGCCGGCGTCGAGCGGCTGGATCTTCGCGGCCGCGGCGGCCGTCCTCTTGGCGAACATGCCGCGGATGGCGCGCGGCGTGCGCGAGGTGCTCGCCGCGAGCGCCGCCCGGCAGGAGAGGGAGCGAACGGGTGCCCCGGCCGTCCCCTGACGCGCCGCGACTCGCCGCCGTCTACCGGATCGGCGCGCTCCTCGCGCCCTTCTCGGGCGCGCCGGGGTCGTCGCCCGCGCGCGGGACGGGATCGTCGGTCGAGTTCCACGAGCGCCGGCCCTATGTCGCGGGAGACGACGTCCGCCACGTCGACTGGCGGGCGCTCGCGCGGACGGGAGAGGTCTACGTCCGGCTCCACCGCGCTGAGGTCACGCCGAGGCTCGACCTCGTCTTCGACGACTCGGCGTCGATCGCGACCGACGAGGCGAAGGCCCGCCTCGCGACCGATCTCGCGGCGCTCCTCGCGAGCGCGGCCCGCGGCGACGGGCTCGACGCGCGCGTCATCGTGGCCGGCGACCGGGCGGCGGCGGTGCCTGCCGACCGATTCGCCGAGGACGGCGCGCGGCTCCTCGGGCGCGAGCCGCTCGCGCGCTCTCTCGCCGAGGTGGCCTCGCTCGTCCGAGACGGGTCGCTCCGCGTCGTCGTGAGCGACTTCCTCTTCCCGCACGCCGCGCGCGATCTCGTGCGCCCGCTCGCCGCGCGCGCCGGGGCTCTCGTTCTCGTCCAAATCCTCTCGGAGTTCGACGCCGACCCGGGCGCCGAGGGGCTTCTCCGGCTCGTCGACTCGGAGACTTCGGAGGAGGTCGAGGTCGACGTCGACCCGCGCGCCGTCTCGGGCTATCGCGCGCGGCTCCGGCGCCTTTCCGGCGCGCTCGCGGAGGAGTGCCGCCGGGCGGGCGCGACGTTCGCGACGCTCGTCGCGAGCGCGCAGCTCTCTGCGCACTGCCGCGGGACGCTCGTGGCCGCGGGGCTTCTCGCGCCGCGGTGACCCGCGCTCGCGCGCCGTCGCCGCCGGCGGCTTTTACGCCGCCGGCTAGCGAGCGGCGAGTCCGAGTTTCCTGGCATCCCTCGTGCGATCGGCCTCGGCCGGGCGGCGGCTTGAAGGTCCGGCGAAACGAAACCGCAAGGGCGGAGAACGGAGCGGCGGCGAGATGAAGGCGATCGCGTTGTTCCTCGCGGCGTCGCTCCTCGGCGCGGTGGGGCAGTTTCTCTACAAGGCGGGAGCGAATCGGGCGACGGGAGGGTGGTCGAGCTACCTCCTCAACTCGCGCATCCTGGCCGGCGCGGCGTGCTACCTCGGCGTGATGGCTTCCTTCGTCGCCGCGTTCAAGTCGGGAGCGAAGCCGGCCCTCCTCTACCCGCTCTACGCGACGACGTTCATCTGGGCCGCCGTGATCGGCGCCGTCGCCCACGGCACGGCGATCCGGCCGCCGCACGTCGCCGGCATGATCTTGCTCGTCGCGGGCATGATCCTGATGGGACGGTGAACGGTGGGGGCGGCGGACGCGAGGCCGGCCTTGGAGCGCCGCCCGATGCGGGCGCGCGACTGGCGGGTCACGCAATGGCTCGCCGGAGCGATGGCACGCGCCGGCGTGAGCCCGAATTCGATCTCGATCGCGGGCTCCGTCCTTTGCGCCGCCGCCGGCGCGGCGATGTGGATCACGCCGTTCGTGGCAGAGGGAGCGGAGCGAGGCCTGTGGCTCCTCATCGCGGCGGGAGTGGCGTCGCGCGGTCTCTGCAACATCCTCGACGGAATGGTCGCGATGACGCGGGGAGTCGCGTCGCGGGTGGGCGAGCTTTACAACGAGGTTCCGGATCGAGTGTCGGACGCCGCGATGCTCGTGGGATAGGGGCACGCGGACGGGAGCACTCCGGAACTCGGCTCCGCGGCGGCCGTCGTCGCGCTCTTCGTGGCGTACGTGCGGGCCGAATGCCGCGTGGCCGGCGCGCCGCAGGACTATCGCGGCCCGATGGCGAAGCCGCACCGCATGCTGCTCGTGACGCTCGCGTGCCTCTTCTTCGCGCTCTGTCCCGGCGAGTGGCGCGCGCCGTTCTGGGGCCCGGGACGGGAGTGGGGCGCGGCCCAGCTCGTCCTCGTGATGATCGTCGTCGGCGGGGTGGTGACCGCCGCGCGCCGGCTGCGCGGAGCCGCGAGATACCTGGGGCGAAACGGCCATGCTTGATTCCGCGACAAGGCATCGGCTCTTCGGCGTTCGCGACGCGCTCGAGCATCCGGTCGTCGCGGGCGCTCCGATCGTCGCGGGTGCCGCGCTCTTCGCGGCGCTCGTCGCGATCACGGTCCTCACGAGGGCGGGGCGCATCGGCGCCGAGACGTCGCGCGAGCTTCTGCGGCGGACGTTCTCGTGGTGCGTCCTCGCGCCGCTCATGCTCGGGCCAGTCTTGCTCGGGTCCGCGTGGGTGATCGCCGGCGTCTTTCTCCTGTCGCTCTTTTGCTACCGCGAGTACGCGCGCGTGACGGGGCTCTTCCGGATGCGGCTCGTCGGCGCTGCGGTCGCGCTCGGCATCGGCCTCGTCACGTTCGCGGCGCTCGACCACTGGTACGGCTTCTTCACCGCCCTGGCTCCGCTGGGCGTGGCGCTGATCGCGGTCGTCGCGATGGCCGGGGACGAGCCGAAGGGCTACGTTCAGCGCGTGGCGCTCGGCGTCCTCGGCTTCCTCCTGTTCGGAGTCGGGCTGGGACACCTGGGGTTTCTGGCCAACGACGCGGACTACCGACCGATCCTCGTGCTCGTCGTGTCGGCCGTTCAGTTGAACGACGTGTTCGCGTTCCTGGCCGGAAAGGCGCTCGGCCGTCGCCGGCTGTGCCGGAACACGAGCCCGGGAAAGACCGTCGCCGGCGCGCTCTTTTCCCTCGCGATGACCACGACTTTGGTCGTATTGGTGGGGCGACTCGTGTTCGCCGAGGGAGCGATGAGCCGCTGGCCGAATCTCCTCGCGCTCGGCGCGATCGCGTCGGTCTCCGGGCAGCTCGGGGACCTCATGCTCTCGTCGATCAAGCGCGACGTCGGCCGGAAGGACACCGGCCGCGCCATCCCGGGGCACGGCGGCCTTCTCGACCGCTTCGACAGCCTGCTTCTCGCGGCGCCCGCCATCTTCCACTTCCTGGCCTACGTCCGCGGGATCGGCGACGGGCAAGCCCGGCGGATCTTCACCGGAGGCGGAGTCCCGTGACGCTGGCTCGGTTCGAGTACCTTCCGGCTCGCGATCTGGGACTGACGCTCCTGCAGCGCCTGCGGAGTCCCGCTCGCGAGCCCGACCTTTTCGAGACGGCGATCCACTGGACGTGGTGGACGGCCGTGCGCGCCTACTTGCGGGTCTTCCACCGCTTGTCGATCGGCGGCCTCGAGAACCTCCCCGCCCGGCCGCCGTTCATCCTGGCGGCGAATCACACGAGCCACCTCGATGCGCTCGTACTCGCGTCGGGGATCCGCCGCCGCGACCGCGACCGCGCGCATCCGCTGGCGGCGGAAGACACGTTCTTCGAGAGGCCGTTCCGGGCGTTTTTCGCCGCCGCGTTCGTCAACGCCCTGCCGGTCATGAGGGGCGCGCCGCGCCGGCACGACTGGGAGCGGCTCAGGAGCCGGCTTCTCGAGGAGCGGTGCGTCTACGTCGTCTTCCCGGAGGGCACGCGGAGCCGGACGGGAAGGCTGGGAGCCTTTCGCGCGGGCATCGGGATGCTCGCCGCGGGGACGCCGGTGCCGGTCGTGCCGTGCCACGTGTCGGGCGCGTTCGAGGCGTGGCCTTCCGGGCGTCGCCTGCCGCGGCCGCGCAAAATCACGCTCCGGATCGGCCGGCCGCTCGTCTTCGCCGGAGAGAGTGACCGGAAGTCGGGCTGGCTCCGCGTCGCGGAACGCTGCCGCGAAGCCGTGGCGACTCTCTCGCCCCGGTCGCGAGACCGCTCCCCGGAGTGACGTAACTCTCCGCCTGCGACACTCGGCGAAGCCGAACCTCGGAGCCGGGGCGAACGATCGCGCTCCCATCGTCGTGTCCGCGGATCGTCGCGTCGTTCGCGACGCGCGCCGGCGAATGGAGCGCCCGAGTCTCGCCGCCCGGGGAGGCCCGTGTTTTCGGCGCCCGTAAAGCGGAGGTACCATGTGTCCTCAATGGCATTTCGAATCCGGTCCATCAGCGCCACGGCAGTCGTTCTGGCTTTTGGCGGGGCGGCCGTCCCGGCGGCGCTCCGCGCCGCGCACCCTCACCCGCACTTCGACGACCGCGGCACGCTCGCGTGGACGACGCGCCTCGACGACGCGCGCGAGGCCGCGCGGCAGACGGGGAAACTCATCCTCGTCGAGTACGGGCGCGCGAGCTGAGGGCGGTGCCGCGCGCTCGTCGAGCGCGTCCTGCCGGACCCGCGCGTGAAGCCGCGCGTCTCGGCGCTCTGCGTCGGGCTTTCTTCCGAGTGCGACCCGCCCGGCGCGGAAGCCGAGGTGGTGCGGTTCATGGTCCGCCATCTTCCTGGCGCCAAGGGGCTGCCGTTCGTCGCGTTCGTGACCGCCGACATGGAGAGGGTCCACGGCTACTCGGGCGGCCGCGACGCGGCGGCCTTCCTGAAGGAGCTCGAGCTCGCCGAGAAGAGCCCGCTCCGGAAGGCGACGCCCGAAGTCGCGGCGACGCTCGAGACTCTTCTCGCCGAGGCGGAGCGCGCCGCCGCGAAGGACGACTGGAAGGCGGTCGTCGCCGCCGCGCGCGCGGCGGGCGCGACCGTCGGGGCGTGCGCGGCCCGGGACGCGATCGCGGCGCTCCGCGAGCGGGCGGCCTCCGTCGCCGACATGCGGCTCGACGGCGTCGTCGATGCCCTCCGGAACGGCGGCGACCTGGCGGCCTCGAAGAAGACGCTCGCGCGCGTCGCCTCGGACTTCGAGGGGGAGCCGGCCGGCGGCGAGGCGGAAAAGGGGCTCATCGCGCTCTCGCGCCACGCGGCGGCCGAGTCCGCCCGCGCCGCCGGCGACGCGGGGAAGCTCGCCGCCCTGAGGCAGAAGGCCCTCGAGGAGTTCCGCGGCACGCGCTGGGAGGCGCTCTTCCTCGAGGAGTGAGGCCGTTTCGCCTCAGCGCGCCGGCCTCCGGCGCGCCGGCATCACCTTGCCGAGCGCGCGGAGGATGGAGCGGGGCTTGTCGAGCGACGGGATCGCGCCCCAGCGGCCGAGCCGCTCGTTGCCGTAGACGAGGAGACCCGCGTGCTCGGCCTTGTCGGCGTCGATCACCGGATCGGGGTGGTAGAGGCCGAGCTTCCGCCGGAGCGCGTCGATCTCGTCGAAATCGCCGGTCAGAAAGGACCAGCCGGGCTTCACGCCGAAGCCGGCGGCGTAGCGCTTCAGGACGTCGGGCGTGTCATGCCCGGGATCGAGCGAGATCGAGTAGAAGAAGACGTCGGCGCCGGCCCTGTCCCCCAGAAGCTCCTGAACCTCCACGAGGTTCGCGGTGGTCCCCGGTCATATTCCGTCGCAGCTCGTGTACATGAAGTTGATCACGACGACCTTGTCCTTCAGGAGATCGTCGTAGAACCGGACGCGCTCTTCGTCCTGGGTGACGAGGACGATGTTGGGGAAGAAGCCCTCCATGCGCGCCGCTTTCGGAGGGTTGAGGCTCGTCGGAGCCACGTAGTCCGCCGGGAGGGCGGGCGGCGGCGAGGCGGTTTCCGCCGGATCGGATCGGATCGCCGAGCAGCCGGACGTGGCCGCGGCGAGAAGCGGCGCGAGGAGAAGGAGGAGGAGCGCGAGCCGCCTTCTCCCGCGGCCCTCCGAGCCTTGGCTCATGTGACGACGTCGAACCGCGCCATCATGCGCATGTCCTCGTGCTCCACGTTGTGGCAGTGGAAGACGAAGGGCCCGGGGTAGTCCCGGAACTTGAGGAAGACCTCGAGCTCGTCACCGGGACCCATGATGATGGTGTCCTCCTTCGCGAAGCCGTCGCGCTCGTCCTGCGGCGGCCGCTTCCCGTTGCGCTTGAGAACGCGCATGAACTCGAGGTGGACGTGGATGGGATGCCACCAGCCGCCGCCCCCGTTCTTCAGCGTCCAGATCTCGCCCCGGTCGAGCTGCGGGGACGCGATCGGATGCTCGAGGTCCGCGAGCATGTTGTTGATCGACCACGCGCCCTGTCTCCGGTCGAAGATGAATGTCCGGCGCCGCGCCGCGCGCTTCTCGGCCTCCGAGATCGCCACGATCTCGCGCCGAGTCCCGCGCAGATCGAAGTTGCTCCGGCTCGGGTCCGGAACGGCCGGGGGGTTGCCCACGATGAACTTGACCAGCTTCACGGTGGCGCGCTGCCGCGGCCTGTCGAACGTTCCGTCCGGCCCGCGCCCGTCGTCCTGGCCCAGCCGGTCCTCGAGATAGAGGACGTCTCCCGTCCGGTACCGGGAGAAGTCGATCACGATGTCGTGCCGCTCGGCCGGCGTCACGAGAAGGGACCGCCGATCGTGCAGCGGGTAGTTGAAGAGAGAGCCGTGGCCGCCGATCTCGGTGAACGTCTCCTGCCGGCCGTTCTTCGTCAGGAAGAGCTGGTAGAAGCGCGCGTTGGAGGCGTCGAGGATCCGGAAACGGTACTTGCGCCGCTCGACGACGAAGTACGGCTGGATCTTGCCGTTGACGAGGAACTTGTCGCCGAGGAAGCCGTCGTGCTCCAGCGTGTAGACGAGGGCGGCGACGCCGTTCTCGACGACGAATCGCTTGTCCTGGAGGATGAGCGGGACGTCGTAGTCGCCGCTCGGCAGGCGCAGGTTCGTCCAGGGGAAGAGAGCGCCGGTCTCGTCGTTCGCGTCGAACTCGTCGAAGACGGTGAAGAGGCCGGCCAGCCCCCGGTAGACGTTCGGGCCCGTGAAGTCGAAGAGGTGGTCGTGGTACCAGTTCGTCGCCGCGCGCTCCTCGGGCTTCTTCGGGCCCGTCAGGAAGCCGACGTCCTTCATCGCGTAGCAGTAGTCGCGGAAGTACGGGGCGAACTCGTCGCAGCCCGCCACCATCTCGTCGATCCCCTCCGGCGGCTCGCAGCCGACGAGCCCCATCGGCGCGAAGACGATCGGGCGCGCGAAGAAATCGACGTTTTCGGGGAATCCGTCCGAGACCGCCTCCGCGTGTCCGCCGTGGAAATGCACGGTCGAGCACGGGCAGCCGAAGCCCCTGTGGTCGAAGGGCAGGTTGTTGACGAAGCGGACGACGACGGGGCCGGCTCCGACGGTGCTCCTTAGCGGTTCCTCGTTCATGTAGATCTTGAACGTGGGACCGGCCGCCGCGAGACCCGCGGCGTCGTTCACGTCGCGGTACCGCCAGATCGGCGTCGGGGGGAGATCGCTGTGAAGCTGGACCAGCGCCTCCTCCTCGAAGAACTTGAAGAGCTGGACGTTCGGGTCCACGACCGAGTCCGGACAGTCGACGATCGCGGGGCTGAAATCACCGGCCGCCGTGGTCATCGCCGTCGGTGGGATGGGAAGCGGATCGACGAAGGGCCTCGTCGGCGGACTGGGGCGGTCGTCTCCGGATGACGGGGAGAGCGCGAGGAGCTTCGAGCCGGGAAGGAGCGCGTAGGCGCCTCCCGCCAAGCCGAGCTTCAAGAGGTCTCTCCGGCTCAAGTGGAGCCCCGGTCCGGGGCGGCGTCGGCGCTGTCGTCTCGACATGGACCCCTCCTCCCCTCCCTCTGCTTCGTCAGCGTCGCGACGTCGGAATCCGCTCGCGGAGCCGGGACCCAACCCGCCACACTGGGCCTCTCGGGGCGCGGTCGGCCGGCGATCGCGATCGGTGCTTCCCACGACGACTCGGCCGTGGGCGCGGGCGCAGTGCGCCGACACCGAGAGATTGGATGACATCCGCCCGGTGAAAGCAATCCCGTTCAGGAAATCTCCTTGTTTTGTGGTGGCTGATACTGCGGCTGCCCTCGCGGATCGTCACTCGCGGCCGCCGTTACGGGGGCGTCGGCTTCAAAGTCGGGGGAAGAAGATCGAGAAGAAGCCACAGTGGCCGTGATTTGAAGCGATTCTCTCGATGCGACGGCGGGGCGCGGGCGGTGCTCGCTCAGCGCCCGAGCCTTCGGCTCGCCGCTCGCTTCGCGCGCTCGAGCGCGTCGCCAACGGTCTCGGTCGCGGTCTTCGGCCGTGCCGCGGGCGGCGGCTCCGTTCCTCGGCCGGGCGGGGCGGGCTCCGCCACCCCCTTCTTCGCGGGACGATCGGCCGGCGCCGGCGCCCGGCGCCCGGGAAGGCGCCGCCCGAGCGCGGCGACGAGGCGCGCGACATCGCCCCAGAGCGCGAGGCGGCGGCCGGCGATCTCGAGGAGGAGGAGGACGAGCGCCGCGAGGGCGAGCTCGCGCGCGACGCCGCGGAGCGCGCGGCCGCCGCGCGGCCCGCGGAAGAGCTCGCTCGCGGCCGGGGCGACCACGCCTCCCGTCTCGGACGCGAGCTTCCGGAGCGTTTTCTCCCCGCGGTCCCGGTCGAGGCTCCGCTCGAACTCGGGCGAGTAGGGGAGCGCGATCGGCGGGAGGTTCACCGCGCGGCCGTCGCCGAGCGCCAGGGTCGCGAGCGCAATCCCCTCGGTCTCGAGCGGAAAGCGCCCCTCGAGCCGGTTCGGACCGACGGGCTCGAGCGGCACGTCCCGCGTCGCGCCGTCGCCGGTCCGGACGCGCGCGCGGAGAAGCGATCCGTCCGGCGGCTCGGGCGCCTCCGGGTCGATCTCGATCGACACGACTCCCGACGCGCCCTCGCGCCTCACGGAGGCGAAGACCGAGCCGGGCTCCTCTTGCCCCGTCAGCCAGCGGGCGATCGTGACGAAGAACGGAGCGAACCCGTCCCACGCGACGACTTCGGCGCCGAACGTTCCGCCGACCTGTCCCGCGTACGCCGCCGCGCGGCCGAGCCCGCGCTGCGCGAAGGCGAAGATCGGCGCCGGATCGTCGCCGGACGTGATCGCGCCGGCGGTCGCGTTTGGACGCAGGTAGACGCGGTTGTGGCCCGCGATCGACGGGAACGGCGTGAACGCCGCCTCGCCGAGAGCGAGGAAGTCGGGAAGGAGCCGCACGGCCGAGCGCTCCTCGAGGAAGGCGGCGCGCGCGGCGGTGAGCGTGTCCTGGGCGAAGAGCTGGGGGAGCGCGTCGGGAGCGGTCGTGAAGTAGACGCGCCCGCCGCCGCGCTCGGCCACGCTCGCGAGGAACGCCGCGTCCGCGTCGCCTTCGGTGCCGAGAGCGATGACGGAGACGGTCGCGTTCATGCGCCCGAGGCGGTCGACGATGTCGAGGCACTCCTCCTGCTCCTCCGCGTCGGCCGCGTCGGCGAAGAGGATCAGGTGCCGGTTTCGCGGACGGGCGGCCTCGAGCGTGCGTCCCGCGGCGAGGAGGGCCGTGCGGCAGAAGATGCCGCCGCCGCCGGCCTCGATCCCAAGGACGCGCGCCGCGATCTCCCGCGCGTCGTCGACGGCCGTCAGCGCCTGGACGAAGTGCGGCGCCGAATCGACCGCGACGACCGACACCTGGTCGATCGGGGAAAGGAGGCCGATCGCCGCGGACGCGCCGAGGTTCGCGAGGTCCATCTTCGTCAGTCCGCCTGCGACGGGGGCGGCCATCGAGCCGGACCGGTCGAGCGCGATCGCGAGCGCGATCCCCTGCTTTCTGTGCTCCTCGCGCATCTCGAGCGACACCGGAAGGACGTCGTCGAGCGGCGAGAGGAAGTAGCCCCCGGTGCCGAAGCTCGCCTTCCCGCCCGTCACCAGAAGGCCTCCGCCGCGCTCGACCACGAATTCGCGGATCTCGCGCGCGCCGGCCCCGAGGCGCGGCGCCGCGACGTTCTCGAGGACGATCGCCCGGTGGGAGGAAAGGGAGACCGCGTCGAGACGGGCCGATTCCGGCGAGCGCACCGAGACCGGAAGTCCCGCCGATTCGAGCGCGGAGGAGAGCGAGTCGCGCGCGCCGTCGTCGTTCAGGACGAGGATCGGCCGGGGTCCGTCGACGAGGACCGCTCCGGCGCCGGCGTCGTTCTCGGGCACGCGGTCGGCCGCCGTCTCGACCCTCGCTCGGTACGAGGCGATTCCGCCCGCCGTCGCGACGTCGCGGAAGAGGAGCCGGTTGAGACCGGGCTCGAGACGGCGGCGGCCGGACGAGAGCGTCTCGCCGTCGCCGCGCTCGAGCGCGAAGGAGGCCTCGGTCCGCTCGTCCGCGCGCACCCAGACGGCGAACTGGAACGGCTCGCCGGCGGCGACGCGCTCCGGGAGGTCGAGCCGCTCGATCGACGCGTCTGCGACCGGAGGGCGCGAGAGCGGCAAGACGTCGATCCGCACTCCGCGGGCGAACGCCCGGAGAGCGGCGAGCGCCGGATCGGGGCCGTTCGCCTCGCCGTCGGACACGACGAGGATCGAGCCCTCGCGTCCCTCCGGCACGAGCTCGAGTGCCACGTCGAGCGCCGCGGCGAGGTCCGAGCCGTCGGGCGGCACCTCGCGGTCGAACCCGCCGAACGTCGCCGTCTCGCTCGGCGAACGATCGACGATCGCGCGACCCCCGAAGCTCACGACCGCGACTCGGTCGCCCTCCCCGCGCTCGCTCTCGGCGAGAGCGATGCGCTCGATCGCGTCGCCTCGAGAGCCCTCCGGCATCGATCGCGAGCGGTCCGCGACGATCACGAGATCGCGGCCGGGCGCCGTCGTGCGGAGGACGGGGCCGGCGATCGCGAGGCCGAGGAGGAGGACGACCGCGCTGCGGACGACGGGCGTGGCGCGTCCGGCCCCGCGCCACTTCACGGCGGCCGCGATCGCCGGCGCGAGGAGGAGGAGAAGCTCGGGGTGGCGGAAGAAGACGATCACGGCTCGCGTCTCCGCGCGAGGACGAACCAGTCGACGAGCGCGAGGAGGAGCGCCGCGAGGAGGAGGCCCGCCGCGCTCCGCGATTCCTCCGCGTCGATCTCGAGGAGCGCCGCGCGCGCCTCGCGGCGTCCGGGCCGGCGGCCTCGGAGATCGGACTCGGCGGGGTCGGCGAAGCGGATCGCGAACTCCGCGAGCGCCTTTCCTCTCGCCGAGAGACGGACGAGGCCGGGGGGCCCGGGGTCGTCGACCACGAGGACGCCGCCGCGCGCCGGCACCTCGCGCTCGTCCTCCCCCGGCTCGCGAGCGAGGACGAATGCCGCCTCGTCCTCTCCTCTGTAGACGAGCGGCTCGCCCGACACGAGATTCGCGCGGGCGGGGCCGGGAAGCTCCCGCCGCTTCATCTCCGCCGCGTTGAGGAGGAGGATCGGCCAGTCGGGCGATCGCGCGAGGTTCGATCGCGCCGGGTCGAGATTCAGCCGGAAGACGCGGCGGCCGCCCGCGTCGCCCTCGGTCATTATCGGCTCGTTCCCCGCGGAGACGAGGGGAAGCCCGCCGAGAGAGACCGCGGTCGAGACGCTCCAGACGACCCCGTCGAGAGTCACTCCGTCGAGGAGAGGGTGCCGCTTGTCCGTGAGGAAGGGCGGAGCGAAGTCCCGGCGCTCTCCATCCGCGGACTCGATCGAGAGGACGAGAGCGGCGCCCGAGTCCGGCGGCCGCGGCGCGAGGAGGAAGTGCGCGGCGCCGGGCGGGGACTCCTCCGAGTCCGGCACGAGCGCGAGGAGGCGGCCGATCCCTCCGCGCGGGCCCGCGAGGGCGAGCGCGCGCGAAGTTTCCTCGGGAAGCGTCGAGGCGACGCGGAGCGTCCGCCGCGGCTCGGGGACGAGGAGGGCGCGGTCGTCGATCGCGAGCGCGTCGGAGTCGAGCGCGACCTCGATCGCGGGAGATCCGGGCGGGAGGTCGAACGCGAGCGCCGTCCGGCCCGAGGGCTCGATCTCGATCGCGCGCTCGAGGACCGTCTCGCCCGCCGCGCGGACGGAGAGCGTCCGGCGCTCCGTCTCGTCCGAGTAGCTCCTCACCGCGAGGCGCGCTCTCTCTTTTTCCCCCTCGCCGCCGCGGGCGCGCTCGGCCGACGCGATGGCGACGTTTCGCGCGGGCTCGCCGACGGATAGGACCTCGACCTCGGGCGGAAGGGCGTCTGGCTCGAACAGGTCCGTCAGGAGGAGGACTCGGCCCTCGCGGGAGATCTCGAGCGCGAGCGCGAGAGCGGGCGTGAGGTCGTGGCTTGCGTCCCGCGGGTCGTAGCGCGCGAGCGCGGAGACGGCGTCGGCGGGGAACGCCGCCGGGCCCGAGAGGATCTTCGCGCGCGGGCCGCTCTCGATCAGGGTGACCCGCGACCCCGAGGGGAGCGCGGCGACCCGCTCGCGGACGAGATCGGCGGCGCGAGCGGCCGCGCTCGGCCCGTCCGCGCCGCGCGCGCTCATCGACGCGGAGGCGTCGAGGACCGCGACGAGGTGCCGCGGATCGCCCGCTCCCGGGAACGTGAGGCCCGCGAACGCGAGCGCGAGGAGCGCCGCGGCGGCGGCTTCGAGGAGGAGCGACGCGCTCCGCCGCAGGCGATCGAGCTTCCGCCCGGCCGCGGGCGCGCGGCCCGGCTCGCGCCAGAGGAAGACCGCCGAGACGACCCGCGGCCGGTGGCGCCTCCGGAAGAGATGGAGCACAACGACCGCCGGGACGGCGAGGAGCGCGAGAAGCGAGATGGTGGCGGGAATCGAGATCATCTGTCGGCCGGACCGAGGATACGGCCGGCCGTCCGCCGATGGCGCCGTTTCCTCAGAACGCGACCATCACCCCGGCGTAGGCGAGCGTGCCCGTGAGCCCCGGGTTGATGTCGCCCAGGTTCGCGTTGGAGACGTGGAAGAAGCTCGCCCCGGCGAAGAGGCTCACGTCGGGCGCCATCTCGAACGTCGCGCCGAAGCTCAGCCTCTCGCGGAAGTTGAACCGGTTGCCCTCGGGGAACTCGTCGGACGTCCACTGGCCTCCTCCGCCGACGTCGAGGAAGAGCGACCATTCGGCGTCGATTTCGCCGAACCGGAGCGCGTGCCAGCGGAGGACGACATCGAGGCCGGCGAGCGCTTCCTCGCCCGCTCCCTTTGGATCGGCGACGCCGAAGAGTGTCTCGGCGCCGATCGAGAGCCCGTCTAGGAGAAAGTACCCCGCGCCCGCGCGGCCCGCGTACTGGCCTTCGCCCTCGTCGCCGAACTCGCCCGAGGCCGCGCCGAGGAGAAACGTCCGGCCTTGCGCGAAGAGGCTCGCGTCCGTCTTCTCCGTGGTCTCAGCCGCCATGGGCTCGGCCTCGGCCTGGGGAAACGCCGGCGGCGCGGCGATGATGACGAGCGCAGCGCCGGCGCCGGCGAAGAGGACTTTTCTCGCCAGTCGGTTCATGGCGGCCTCTCGTAATCGACGAAGCGGAGGAATTCAAGCCGGGACCGGCCTTGCCCGCAACCGCGCGCGACGCCGCCGCGTACGGTCAATTGGACGGACGGGAGGCCGCTTGGGACAGGACGGACGATTCGAGGCGCTCGTTCGCGAGCACGGCCCGGCCGTGTTCGGAATCCTCGTGCGCTTCGTCCGCGACCGCGCGGCCGCCGAGGATCTCTACCAGGAAGTGTTCCTATATATGTGGAAGGCCTTTTCGCGGCTCGACCCGGACCGCGACGCGGGCGCGTACCTCCGCACGATCGCGATCCACCGAGCGATCGACCACGAGCGCCGCGCGGCCGCGCGCCCTCGGCACGAGGTCGGCGTCGATCTCAACCTCTGGCCAGGGCGCGAGACCAAGCGTCGAGGCGATTTCGAGGACGAGATCGCGGCGCTTCCGGGCCGAGAGCGCGAGGCGATCCTTCTCTACTATCAAGCGGGGCTCTCCGTGGCCGAAATCGGGTCCGCTTTCGGAGTCGCCGCGGGCACGGTGAAGTCGTGGCTCTTCCGCGCGCGGGCGCGCCTCAAGGCCCGGCTCGAGCGCGGCGAGCCGGCGAGGAAGTCTCGATGAGCGCTCCCCCCAACGCCGGCTGCCGGCTCGCGGAGCGGCTCTTCCGGTTCGAGGACGAGGATCTCCGGCCCGGCGCGGACCTCGTCGCGCGCGTCGCCGAGCACGTGGGCGAATGCGCGGCGTGTCGGGAGCGCTTCGAGGACGACGCGCGCGTCGCCGCGGCGCTCCTCGCGGTTCCGCCCATCGCTCCGCCTCCGTTCGCGATTCCGCGGAGGAACCGGCGCGGGCTCTCTCTTCTCGCCGCCGGCGCCGCGGCCGCGCTCTCCGTCGCCGTCGCGGCGGCGATCTTCCTCCGGGAGCCGGCGCCGGGAAACGAGGCCGCTCCCGCCGCCGCGCCAATGCCTGCTGCGCTCCCTCCCGGCACCACGTTCACGCTCACGGTCTCGTCGATCGAGATGGACCGCGGACGGCGGAGCGTTGTCGCCGAGACGACCCGCTACGCGCCGGGGCCGGACGACGTCCGCGCGCACTCGGAGGACTCGAAATGACGATCGGACTTCTCTCGATTCTCTCTCTCGCCGCGATCGCGATCGCTCCCGGAACCGGCACCACCTACCGGTACTCGCTCGATCCCGTGATCGGCCCGGACGCCGGCGCCCCGCTCTCGGACGAATCCAAGGCCCGCGAGTGGACTCTCGCGCCGCTCGAGGAGTGGCTCCGCGACCGCCTTCCGAAGCTCTGCCCGGGCGTCGAATCGATCTCGTTCCTCCACACGACCCGCCGGCGGATCGGAGCCCGGTCGGACGCCGCCACGACGTCGCGCGAGATCGAGATCAAGGGCACGACGGAGTACCGGAGCGCCGCGGTGGAGGCGGTGCTCGCGGGGCTCGCCGCGCAGGCGACGAAGCCGGTCCGGATCCACGCGACGATCCTCGAGTGCCGGACCGAGGAGCCCGCCTCGAAGCGCGGGCGGGCCGACGTTGTCCTCCTGGACGAGTGGGCCTGGCGGAAGGCCCGGCTCGCCGCCGAGCGCGAGGCCGAGACCAGCCCCGAGACGGCGAAGATCCTCTGCGCGCCCACGCTCGCGGTTGAGAGCGGCCTCCGCGCGTCGATCTCCGTCGGCGACGAGATCGCGTATCTTTCCGATTTTGCGATCCGCCAGGTCGGGGACTCCGTCATCGCCGATCCGGTCATCGAGACCGTTCGCGAGGGGGTCCTGCTCGAGGCGACGCCGATCGTCCACCCCGACGGACGCAGCGTGACGGTCGAGCTCGCGCTCACGATCGCAAACCTCGTCCGGCCGATCCGCGAGATCGAGACCGTCGTGGCGGGGAACGCGATGACGCGCCACATGCCCGAGGTTCGGCAGGTCGAGTGGAAGTCGGGCCCGATCGACCTCGCGCTCGACCGGGCTCAGTTCGCCGTCCGCGGGCTCGTGGGCGCGAGCGATCGCGGCGACCTCGACCGGCAGTTCGAGGTGTATGTCATGGTGCGTGTCGAGGACGCTCCGGCGGATCGGCGAGAAGGAACGGTCGTCGCCGCCGATTCTGCGCTTCGAATCGTGATCGTCGAATTCGAGGCGTCCCTGGCCGCGCAGGTCTCGCCCGGCGACACCTTTGGAGTGTTCCGCGAGGGGAAGATCGCGGACCTCGTCGTCGATGGCATCGACGGACGGATCGCGATCTGCCACACGTCGGCCGGCGCGCCGCCGGCGAAGGGCGACCGAGTTCGCTGAACGGGCGGCCAGTCGGTTCCCGCGTCCACGCGATGCGCTTATACTGACCCGGCTCCGCGGAAACGGGGCGGAACCGGAGGCTTTCCCCAGCAATGCTCGCGATCGCGAAAAGGACTCAGGGACTCGGCACCGAAAACGCCTTCGTCGTCCTCGCCGAGGTGAATCGGCTCCTCGCAGAGGGCCGAGACATCGCGAACTTCTGCATCGGGCAGCCCGACTTCCCGACTCCACTGAACATCCAGGAAGCGGCCTGCAAGGCGATCCGCGAAGGGAAGCACGGCTACACGCCGTCGCCCGGGATTCCGAAGCTCCGAGAAGAGGTGGCGCGCTACTTCTCGCGGACGCGCGGCGTAAGAGTCGAGCCGACGGATGTCGTGTGCGGCTGCGGCGGGAAGCCGTTCATCGCCTACTCGATCCTCTCCGTGACCGACCACGGCGCGGGCGACGAGGTGATCTACCCCGTGCCGGGGTTCCCCATCTACGACGCGCAGATCCGCGCTCACGGCGCGGTGCCGAAGCCGCTCGCGCTCCGCGAGGCGCGGTGCTTTTCATTCGACATGGACGAGCTCTCGAAGCTCGTGTCGCCGAAGACCCGGCTCCTGATTCTCTGCTCGCCGCAGAATCCGACGGGCGGCATGCTCTCGCGCCAGGACCTCCGCGACATCGCGACGATCGTGCGCCCGTTCGAGGACCTCTGGGTCTACTCGGACGAGGTCTACAGCCAGCTCACCTACGACGACGAATTCCGCTCTATCGCCGCCGAGGAAGGAATGCTCGAGCGGACGATCGTCGCGGACTCCTTGAGCAAGACCTACGCGATGACGGGCTGGCGCCTCGGCTTCGCGGCCAACCGGAAGCTCGCGCCCTCCTTCGAGCGGTGGGTGACGAACACCGACTCGTGCCCGCCGCACCCGGTGCAGTGGGCCGGGATCGAGGCGCTGGGCGGCCCGCAGACCGAGCCCGAGCGGATGGCGGGCGAGTTCGAGAAGCGCCGCGACCGCATCGTCGCGGGATTGAACGCGATCGAAGGAGTGAAGTGCGTCAATCCCGGCGGCGCTTTCTACGTCTGGCCGAACGTCACCGCGCTCTGCGAGAGGACGGGCTCAGCGGACAGCGAGGTCTTGAGAAAGAGGCTCCTTGCCGAGGCGGGGATCGCCGTCCTCTCCGACGTCCATTTCGGCCCGCGCATGCCGGGCGAGGGGCAGCACATCCGGTTCTCGTACGCGGCTTCGATCGAGGCGATCGACCAGGGCCTCTCGCGTCTCGAGAGCTGGGCGAAGAAGAACCGCCGATAGGCCGATAGCGAGAGAGAGAGCACAGTGATCCGAGCGATGTCCGCCGACACCGAGAGTCTCGTGGCCGATCAGTCGAAGTCCTTCGCGCACTGGGAGATCTTGAAGGACTGCGTCGACGAGATGATCGACCAGATGCTGAACCTGAGGCAGAGCGGGCACCCCGGCGGCAGCCGGTCGAAAGTGCACGCGCTCGTCGCGACGCTCCTTTCGGGCGCGATGCGCTGGGACATCCGGCGGCCCTGGCACCGGTTCGGCGATCGATTCGTCCTCGTCGCGGGGCACACGATTCCGCTCGTCTACGGGACGCTTGCGGTCCTGAACGAGGTCTTGCGCGTCAAGGCCGCGCGGTCGGGCGACAAGAGGACGTACGGAATCGCGGGCGACGGAAAGCACGCGGTCCTCTGGGAGGATCTCCTGAATCTCAGGCGGCACGGCGGCCTCCCGGGCCACGCGGAGTTCGAGGGAAAGACGCTGTTCGTCAAGTTCAACACCGGGCCGTCCGGCCACGGCTCGCCCGCGGCCGCCGGAGAGGCGCTCGCGCTCAAGCTCTCGGGCGCCGAGGAGGTCAAGGTCTTCGCGTTCGAGGGCGAGGGCGGGCACACCGCCGGGGCGTCTCACGAAACGAAGAACACGGCGTTCGGCCTCGGGCTCTCGAACCTCGTCTACGTCTTCGACTGGAACGACTACGGGATCGACGACAACCCGATCTCGTCGGTCGTGAATGGGACTCCCGAGAGCTGGTTCGCCCCTTACGGCTGGCGCACGTTCGGCACTGAGACGGGGTCCGAGTGGGAGCCGGTGACGCGCGCGCTGCTCAAGGCGACGCGCGGCGACAACCCCGAGAGGCGGCCGAGCCTCGTGTGGCTGAAGACGCGGAAGGGCCGCGGCTATCTCAAGTACGACAACAAGTCGCACGGCTCCGCGCACCCGCGGAACAGCGAGCCGTACTGGACGCTCCGAAAAGGGTTCGCCGCGAAGTACGGCGTCTCTTTCGAGGGCGTGGACCAGCCCGCGCCCGCCGACGCGGCCGCGCTCCGCGAAGAGGCGCGGGTCAACATGGACCGCGCGCTCGAGGTCTTGCGGCAGAGGAACGACGTGATCGACGCGATCGCGGAGCGCCTGGTCGAGATCGGCGAGTCGGTGCCGGAGACCATCCCGGGCTTCAAGCTCGGCGGGAAGACGACGGCGATCTTCAAGGACGCGCGGCTCTGGGACTACGAGAAGTACCCGGCGTCGATGTACGTGAAGCCGGGCTCGAAGGCGCCGAACCGGAAGGGGATCGCGAACTGGGGCGCCTGGGTCAACGCGTTCTGCAAGAAGGAGCACGGCCGGCCGCTCTTCATCGCGTGCTCGGCGGACCTCGCCGAGTCGACGAGCATCGCGGGCTTCATGAAGGAGTTCGACGGGATGCCGGGCGCGGGCTGGTACCAGCGCGACAAGAACGTCGACGGCACGCTCCTCCCGCAGCAGATCACCGAGTTCACGAACTCCGGCGTCGTGTGCGGGCTCGCGTCGGTCAACCAGTCGGAGCGCCCGTTCGAGGAGTTCGACGGCTACTACGGCGCGTGCTCGACGTACGGCTCGTTCTCCTACCTGAAGTACGGCCTCATGCGCCTCTTCTCGCAGCTCGCGCAGGACTGCGACTTGAAGGTGGGAAAGGTCCTGTGGATCGCGGGGCACTCGGGCCCCGAGACCGCGGAAGACTCGCGCACGCATTTCGGCATCTTCGCGCCGAGCGTGACGCAGCTCTTTCCCGACGGCCACGTGATCGACGTCCACCCGTGGGAGCCGAACGAGGTGCCGGTCGTCCTCGGCGCCGCGTTCCGCACGAAGGCCGCGATCGTCGCGCTGCACTTGACGCGCCCCGAGATCGAGATCCCGGACCGCGAGAAGCTCGGGATGGCCTCCCACTTCGCGGCCGCGAAGGGGGCGTACCTCATCCGGCCGTACAAGGCGGGGGAGAAAAAGGGCGGCACGATCTACGTGCAGGGCACCTCGACGACCGCGAACGTCGTGAAGATCCTCCCCGAGATCGAGAAGCGGAGGCTCAACGTCAAGCTCGTGGCCGCGATCTCGCCGCAGCTCCTCAAGCTCCAGCCGGACTCCTACGTTTCGACGGTCGTCTCCGACGCCGACCGCGTCGACTCGACCGTGATCTCGAACCGCGCGCGGCGCGCGATGGTCGACTGGCTTTTTGGCGACGTCGCGCACAGGTACGCCATGACGTCCGACTGGGACGACCGCTGGCGGACGGGCGGGACGGTGGACGAGGTCGTGGAAGAGGCGCACCTCTCGCCCGAGTGGCTCCTCACGGGGATCGAGCGGTTCGTCCGCGAGCGGAGGGAGAGGCTCGGAACGCTCCGCGCGCGGCTCGCCGCGGCCGAAGGCTAAGAGCCGCGTTCGATCCTCGCGAACGGACTCTCGTCGCGACCTACCAACCCGATCGACCACTTCGTCCCGGATTCCGGCGGTCTCTGGACGGGATCGGGCCGCGAAACAAGCCTCGAGGACGGCTCCCCGGACAGTGGAGCGGCGACGTCCACGCTCAAGACGGGGACCGGACTTCGAACCGGCCGTAATCCCCTCCGTTCCACGGGCACGGAGAAAAAGACATGCGGAGAATCGGTCTCATCGCGGCGATCGTCGTGGCGGGGGCGCTCGTGGCGCTCGACCGGACGACGCGCGAGGAGGATGGCGCCTCCGCGCCTCCGATCCCCGCGATGCCGGCTCCCTCCGGCCGGCCGGCGCCGCCCGTCCCTTCGCCGGCGCCGGGCCCGGCGGCCACGCCGTCGTTCCCGGTGCCGTCCGCGCCAGAGTGGCCCGCCGTGACCGGCCGCCTCTTCGACTCCGAGACGGGCGCGCCGATCCCGGACGCGTGCGTTCTCCTCGTCACCGAAAACGTTCTGGACTCGGGCCGACTCGTCGCCACGACCGACGCCGCGGGCGACTTCTCGGTCGTGCCGGAGTCGTTCGCCCCCGCAGGCTATACGTTCCAAAAGGCCGGGTACATCGCCGAGCGAGGCATCGTCGCGGCTCCGGGCGAGCGCATCGAGCTGGCGCCCGGGCGCGGCGCGACGGTCCGGGCCCGCGTGGTGGACTTCCGCACGCGCGAGCCCGTTCCCGCGGCGCGGGTCTCGATCGAGGATCGCGAGCGTCTCGCGACCGGTTTCGACGGCCGGTTCGAGTTCGTCGCCGCGCCGGTCACGGCGTCCATCGAGATCGAAGCCGGCGGATACGAGTGCGGCCGATTCCGCGAGGTGAGTGTGCCGGAAGCCGATGGAACGGTGGAGTTCGCCCTCGCGTCCGAGCCGTGGGCGTTCGTGCGCGTGACGGACGCCGAAACGGGCCAGCCGATCGAGACGGCTCACGGGATGGCATTCGGATGGGTGGCGCACGACCCGTCGCGCGGCCTCTATCGCGTGTCCGTACCCGGACGCGGCGCTCGCTTCACGATCGGCGCTCCCGGCTACGCTCGGGCCACGCTCGACATCGGTTCCGGCCAGAGCGAAAGCGGGGACGGAGCGCTCGCGGTCGCCCTCGGCGCCGCAGGCACGATCGAAGGGCGCGTTCTCGGTGCGACGGGAGTTCCCCTCCGCCACGCGTGGGTGCACGCCGAGAGTGGAGATCGCCGTTCCGACGTCGCCCTCGCCGGCACGGACGAGCTCGGTCGCTACGTCCTCGACGGCATCCCGCCGGGCTCGGTGCTTCGGCTCCGATTCGGGCACTGGTTTCACGAGGACGCGTTCGTCGACGACGTCGTCCTCCCCGGTCCGGCGCGCCTCACGATCCCGGACGTCACGCTCGCCGCCGCCGACATGCTCGAAGGCGTCGTCCGCCGCGACGGCGACGCACGGCCGATCGCCGGCGCGAAGGTCCTCATGGAGCACGGTGCCGCTGTGACCTCGACGTGGACCGAGCCCGACGGCACGTTCGCGCTTCCGCGTCCCGGCCGCGCCGCGCGAGTCGTCGTCCTCGCGCACGGGCTCGCGCAGAAATTCGTGGACGTCGCGGGCGACGAGGTCGGTCCCGTCGAGATCGTCCTCGACGAGGGCTCTCCGATCGAAGGGGTGGTCGTCGACGCCGGCGGCCGGCCCTCCCCGGGCTGCCGCGTGAAGGCGACGTATTGCTTCGCGGGCGAGCTGAGCCCGGAAGCGTATCCCGCGCGTCTGGAGGTCGAGACCCTCACCGATCGCGACGGACGCTTCCGCGTCTCAGGGCTCGTTGCCGGCGGCTGGTTCGACGTCGCGCCGCGGCGCGGGGGACGGACGGGGGTTCTCGTCTCGCCGCCGATCGAGGGCGCGATCCGGGCGGGCACGGCAGGGCTCCTCTACGAGCTCGGGGCTCCCGTGCCGCGGTCCGGTCTCAAGGGTCGGGTCGTCTCGGCCGCCGGCGGGCGGCTGCTCGACGGCGTCGTCGTCCGATCGGCCGCGACGAAGGAGGACGACGAAAGATCCTCGTTCGCGTCCCTTCCCTCCGTCGCGGCGGGCGAGTTCTTCGTGCCGATCGAGCCCGGCCGTCCCGTGACGGTCCACGTCCGTGCTCCGGGGCACTCGACGCGGACGCTCGAGTCGGTCGACGTCGCAGTGGGCGAGATCCGGCTCGAGACGATCGCTCTCGCAGCCTCAGGGTCGATCGCGGGCGTCGTGAGCTTCGCCGACGGCTCGCCGGGCGGCGGCGTCGAGCTCTGATTCGAGGTCCGGCGGGGCCGCCGCCTCGGGCCGGCGACGACCGACGGCGCAGGGCGATTCTCCATGCCGGACGTGGATCCGGGCGACTACTCCATCCGGAGCCGCTGGACGCGGATGGGAGAGGGCGGCGAGACGATAACGACGGACGTCGCGACGGCGCCCGCGGCCGTGACCGTGATCGGCGGCGAGAACCCGCCGCTTTGCATCCAAGTCGAGCAGACGCCCGGCGCCGCCGTCGAGGGCCGGCTGGAATTCTCGTCCGGACGAACAAGCGACGAGTCGCCGATCGCCCTGACTTTCCTTCGCATCGATCGGCTCGACCGCCGCGAGGTCGTCGTCGTGAGGATCGAGCCGGGCGCCACCCTCTTTCGGCTCGACGAGATGGGGCCCGGGGACTACTCGGTCTCGGTCGAGCGCGCCGCCCTCCCACCCGGGCGACCGGGCGCGGCGAGGCACGTCGGCGTCGTGCCGTCGCACTTGACGGTGCCGGGCCTCGCCCCGGTCTCGGTCGTGCTCGAGATCGCGGACGAGTGACGCGCCGAGAGGGCCGACGTCTCCGGACGCGCGAGTGGTACGATCCGCGGCGGCCGCGATCCGGCTCCATCCGGCGAGGAACGCTCCATGCAGCGAACGACACGGGGAATGCTCGCCTTCCTTTACGCTCTCGCAGGGGCGCCGGCCGCGATCGCGGCGCAGGACGGGCCGCCGTCGCCGGCCGAGCGCTACGATTCGATCCTCGCGGAGTACCAAGCCGAGAGCGGCGCTTTCCGGAAGGCCGCGACGGACGAGGAGCGAAAGTCGGCGGTCGAGCGGCTGGACGCGTTCGCGCTCCGGTTCTTGGAACTCCTGGAGGACCATCCAAAGGACCCGATCGCGCTCGAGGCCGCGCTCCAGACGATCCGGGTCGTGAACTCGGTCGACTCCCTGACGGAGTTGACCTGGGTGATGAACGAGACGGCCTTTCCGGAGGGAAGCCGCGGCGAGCCGGTCGGCCGGGTGGTCGCGTTCCTCCGGAGGGACCACCTCCGGAGCGAGAAGATCGGACCGATCTGTCAGCGGATGTCCTACGGCCCGCGCCGGGAGTACGAGGCGTTCTTGCGCTCGGTCCTGCACACGAACCCGCACCCGGACGTGCGGGGGCTCGCCTGCCTCGCGCTGGCGCAGCTTCTGAACGGCCGGCTGTTGAAGCTTGATCTCGTCCGGGACCGGCCGGAGCTCGCGGGCCGAGTGGAGCGGCTCTTCGGCCTCGACCGCGACGAGACGCTGCGCAAACGAGACCGCGCCGAGGCGGCGAGGGACGTCGAGCGCTTCTTCGAGAAGGCGGAAAGCGAGTACCGGGACGTGGCGCTTCCGTACGGCGGCACGGTCGGGGAGCGCGCTCGATCCGAGCTGTTCGAGCTGCGCCACCTCGCGGTGGGCAAAGCGGCGCCGGAGATCGTGGGCGTCGACCAGGAGGGTCGCAGGCTAGAGCTCGGCGACTATCGCGGAAGGGTCGTCCTGCTCGACTTCTGGCAAGAGCTCTGACTGACCTGACGGGCCCAGTGGCCCCACGAGCGGTCGCTCGTCCGGAAGTTCGAGAAGAGGCCCTTCGCCTTGATCGCGGTGAACGGGGCCGGGCACGGTCCGGAAGCCCTGAAGAGAGTGATGGAGAAGGAGAATCTCCCCTGGCGCTCCTTCGCGGACGAGAAGCGAGAGATCGTCAGCAAGTGGAACCTCTCCGGAACGCCGACCTTCTACGCGATCGATCACGCGGGCGTGATCCGGCACAAGTGGGTGGGAGCGCCGGGCGAGGCGGCGCTCGACCTGGCGCTCGAGAAGCTCGTCGGCGAGGCCGAGGACGCCGCGAGGACGGAGACGAAAAAATGACGAGACCGGAGAGTTCCCGTCGGGCGGCGGGCGGAAACTCGTCCGCTCGGGTCAGCGCGGGAGCCCTGAGTAGGTGAACGGCGCCCAGAAGAACGGGTGCGCCGCCTCGATCGTTCCCGCCTCGTCCGAGGTCGCCGTCTTGCCGATCGAGAGCGTGACGCCCCTTGAGGCTCGGTCGCGCGACCTCCGGAGCTCGAGCTTCGCCTGGCGGAGCGCCCGGGCCGGCGGCTCGCCGCGTTCGATCATTCCGGCGTAGAGCGACTCCATCGTCCGGGCCGCCGCCCAGTCGGCGACGGGCCAGAGGCTCGCGACCACGCCGCGCGAGCCGGCGTGGAGGAAAGCCCAGGCCATCGACTGGACTCCCTCGCCGGCCACGGTGCGGCCCCGCGCCGTCTCGCACGCGGAGAGGGCCACGAGATCGGCGTCGAGGTGCAGGTCGAGGACGTCGAGGATCGTGAGGAAGCCCGCGTCCGCCGTTTCCGGGTCGGCGGAGAGCGCGATGCCGCTCCGCTCGGGAACGTCGCCGTCGAGGTAGCCGTGCGCGGCGAGATGGAGAAAGGCGTAGGTCTCGAGATCGATCCCGAGAAGAGCCCGGCGCGACGCGTCGGCCCCGAGCCAGAGGTCGCAGCGCTCCGCGGCGAGAGAGCCGCTCCGCTTCCGGGCCATCTCCTCGAGGGCGCCCCGCGCCGCCGTTTCTCCCGGCGAGACGAAAAGGCGCGCCAGTGCGAGCGCCTCCGCCCGGGACTTCTCGATCCTCCCGAGCGGCCTTGGCGTCGGAAGCGAGCGAGTCGAGTCCGGTCCCGCGTCGCCGTCCTCCACGGGAACGCCTGCGCCCGTCGTCTCCGCCGGGTAGACGGGATCTCCGAAGACGAGCGCTCGTCCGGGAGCCTGTCGGGTTCCCTGCGCGACGAGCTCGGAGACAACGGCCGCGGCCGGCGCGTAGGCGACGTCATAACGGTCGATGACGAAGCGGAGGTCGGCGAACGCGGGCGGCGACCCGGGACGATCCGGCTCGGCGCCCACGACGAGCGCTTCGAACGGGACTCCCGACACGGCGGGCGACGGGATGACGAGGAGGTCCGAGACGCCGTCACCGGCAGCGGCGACGACGGGCGCGAGGATCCGATCGAAGAACGCCCGACCGGCCCGGCCGACCTCCCCGGCGTTCGACGTGAGACGGTCCGGGTCGCTCACGCGGCGCAGGAAGCCGTCGCGGGCGGACTCGATGTCCGGCCGCATGCCGAGGAAGAGGATGTCGATCCTCTCGCGCGTGATGACGACGGCGCCCAGGCGCACGTCGCCTTCCAGGTACTGGACGATCGCGCCGCGAGGCCCGATCGCCGCCCGGAGGGCGTCCGGATCCACGCGCGGCGCCACGTCGATGGCGGCGTCGCGCGGGGATTCGTCGCGGAGGCGGCGGCCGAGAGCCTCGACCCGCCCGAGCAGCTCCCGCTCCGCCGCCTGCAGGTGCTCGATCGCGGCCGCGGGGTGCTTTTGCCGGATCGCGTGGGAGATCTCCTTCAGCACCGAGTCGCGTCGCGCGAGCGCCTCGGCGCGCTCGCGGCGGATCCGGACGACGCCGGGGGAGCGGGCTCCGGAGCGTCTCTCGGCCATTCCCGCGAAGAGCGCCCGGCCCTGCCAGAGTCCGGCCGACCGAAGCGCCGCGGCCGCGATGCGCGACCGGTCGGAGGGCCCCCTCGCGCTCTCGAGCTCGACGAGCGCTCGCTCGACCGAGAGCCGGGCGAAGCCCGCGAACCGGGCCCGGTTCCCCGCCGACTCGATCGACGACAGAGCGCCGCCGTGACGCCGCTCGATCGACGACTCGGCCTCCCCGAGATACGTCTCGCAAACGTCGAGCCGGCCCTCGTGCAGGGCCAGCCGCGCGAGCGTGTCGAGCGCGAGGAAGGAGTGGGTCTCGAGCCCCGTCGCCGAGAAGTGCTCACGGGCCTCCGTGGCGCAGCGGAGCGCGCTCTCGTGATCGTCGAGGCTGAAGTGGACGACGCTCAGGTTCGCCAGCGCGCTCGCCTCGGCGTCGCGGCTTCCGGCGGCTCGCGCGAGCTCGACGCACTTGAGGAAAGCGTCGCGCGCGTCGTCGAA
>Ga0187892_10001433_pt1 | contig 54540 bp, 47 predicted proteins | sample MA1701073metaG_FD_139345 | JGI IMG/M metagenome (GOLD analysis project Ga0187892, IMG submission 139345) | Bio-ooze microbial communities from a basaltic lava cave in the Kipuka Kanohina Cave System on the Island of Hawaii, USA - MA170107-3 metaG ...
CACCCACAGCCCGTCTGGCGCAGGGAACACCCGCTGGCGATTCCCGCGCTCCTCTTTGCGAACCCGGGTCCATCGCGATCTAATAGTTATCGGCCGAACCTTCACATTGTTGTGAACGTTGGTTTGTAGCCACGGGTGCAGACCCCGGAGGGATCCAACCCGTGGAATGAAGATTACGCCGACTCGATGGAGCCCCGGTCGGGGCGATGGACGATGGCGAGTTCGTGTCGAGTTGAAACTCCGTGCATCGCTGGCCTTTGCCCATCACCCCTTCGGGGTTGGGTTTCGCATGGGGTCCTGATCCACGGGTTTGACCCCTGTCGGGGTCCGCACCCGTGGCTAAGTGCCTTGGCCCCTCCGGGGCCGACCGAACATCGCTGCACGACTGGTTGGTCAGAGGCGCAGCCTCGCTAGATGGCTATGAATCGCGCACGGTCGTTTAGCGGAAAATGCGGCGGAGGCCGACCAGCCATACGGCGAGCCACAAGACGGCAGCCCCGACGATAAACCAAATGGGCGTCGAGTAGTCCCCGCGTACGCCCAGTCCTCCGGGGGCATTGAAATTGTGCGTTACGGGACCGTCGTTCCGGGCTTTCATCGCCGCGGCATCCCGCTTCAGCATCGCCACGGCTTCCTCAACTTCAAGCATGATCGCCTCGTCTGTGCCGCTGACGCCCATGGTGGTCATCCAGTTGACTACCGCCGCGGCATCGAGCGGTGCTGTGGACTCGATGCGATCACCGCCTTCGTCGCGGTACCAATGCGTCAGCGTCTTTGGATCGACGTCGAGCCTAATCGGGTCTCCGCCATCCAAGCGAGTGACCAGGATCGAGAGCTCCTCCAAAAGTAATGGCCTCGACCGATGGCCGCGTGCGATTTCAAGCACCTCGATCTTCCGATATGCCCCGGACTTGGGATTGGTGAGCGTGATCCGAGATGTCATGGCTTGGATCTCGACGAGCTCGCCCAGGGCAACCGAAATGATCAGTGCCGGAACAGGGATCAGAAGCGTCCACAGCCCGGCGCGTGACCGGCGTGGAAGACGTCTGCGAAGCTGATCGGTCAGGATGCCGACGGTGCGCAAGTCCGATCCGCATTCGGGGCACACAAACGATGGCAGACCAGCCACTGGATAGCGACAGCGTCCGCACGCCGGCTCGGCGACCGCGCCGCGCCGCAGAAGCACGCCGGCCGTAACCACGAAGGCGACTGCGGCAGCCAGCGCGATCAAGACGAGCATCGAGGCCGGGATGAGTACCATCTCAACACGAAGCCATCATTTGAACGGATTGCGTTCCGGGACTTCGTCGACGGGGACGAGTCCAAGCAGGGGTCGGACGAGCCAGTTGAAGACGGGCTGGCGGTGCCTGAGCCAGATGCGGAGCGGCTCCGGGCGCGCTCCCAGCCTGGCCTTGGGTTCGAGTGCGGTGCGGCCGAGTGACAGGCGGCGGCAGCCGAGGGCCAGAGCGTCGGCGACGACGGCGTGGAGCAGCCGCAAGTAGATCGGCACGCTCGCGTTCGCGGCGGTGTCATAGCCCAGGTAGTACCCGACGGCCGTGTCTTTATCCTTCAGGGTCGTGACAAAGCCGGCCAGTTCGTCGCCGCGGCGGATCGCACCGCACCGAAACTGGCCCGGCAGCGCGGCCGCGAGTGCCGGGAAGAAGCCGGCCGGCAGCATCACCAACCGCAACGTCGCGCGTTCGTGGACCTGCCGATACAGCTCATGGAGCCGGGCAGCGTGTGCCTCCAGGTCGGTCATCTGCTCGAGCGTGTATCCGGCCTGTTCGACTTCCTTCAGCGTCCGCACGGCAGCCTTGCGGTATTTGGCGTTCAAGCCGGACAGGTAATCATCGTAGGTGCGCCATTCCGGCGCCAGGTCGAGCACCATGTCTGGATCGGTATCGAACGGCTGGTAGCTGAACCGCTCCAGCGCACGGCTTCCGTCCGCATCAGGATCGGGGACGTCCTTGACGATGGTGAAGTCAACCCGGCTTGCCAGCCGTTCGGCGCGGCGCAGACGATAGACCGCCTCGGCGACGGCCGGCCAGAGCGCGCTCGAGTCCTCGCCCTTCGCAAAAGCCGCGCCGTGCAATCCCCATGAGAAGAGGTTGCCGCAGATGAGCACATCGGCCCGCACCTGCCCGAGCGCCCGGCCACGGACCTTGCGGGCGATGGGATCCATCACTTCTTGAAGGCTCGGTTTCGCGGAACGAGCGGCCGCCGGTGAGTCGTCCTTGACCAGTGTGTCGGCCGTGATGGTGGCCAGTTGGGCGGCCAGTGCGGCCACGGGTTGGCGGCCGCGGAACACCAGCGCGTAGCGCTGGCGGACGTTGCTCGGTCCGAACTGTTCGAGGACGCGTAGATAGGGCCGCTGCAAGAAGCGCGACTGGCTGGCGGTCAGGCCGTCCCATTGCGCCGCGTCGAGGTAATCGACACTGTCGGCCAGCGCGAATCCGAAGCCGGTCGGCCGGTGACGCTCTCGATGGTCGCTGCGTGCCCGCGCCACCCTGTCGATCAAGTCGCCGAACGGTCGGTTGGGCACGCGTTGGGTCCCTTTCAGCACGTGACGGAACGCAGAGAGCTTATGGCGGTTGGCGCTGGGTTGCAACGACAGACGCCCCGCATGAGCAGAGAGTGCGACGATGTTCTCGGGTGACTTGTGTCGCAATGCCAGCAGGGCGTAGCCCTGCGCTACATCAGCCCAGGGCAACGCCCTGGGATCTCATTGACGTACCGATCAAAGCCCTGAAGGGGCGCGCTCCTGGCATGCCGTAGCGCGCCCTTTCAGGGCTACCTTTCATTCGGGCGCCTTTTTCCCAGGCCGTTGGCCTGGGCTCGCATAGCGCAGCCCCTGCGGGGCGAACGGCCTGCTCTGCGGAAAATGACTTGCTGGTTTTTTGGGCACACGCCGAGCAGACGGCGTGCGTGAAATCCCGGGCGAAGTGCCGTTCGGTGCGACGGGGTGGCGCGTACCGACATACGCTCGGGGTCGTTAGCCGCTCCGGCCGATTTGGGCGGTGATCGTTGGATCCTTGATCTTCGTGTCGTCGGCCAGCAGCAGGGCCTTGCTCAGGATGACGGCCAGCGTCTGGTCGCCTTCGAAGGGCAGCATGACCTTGTCCGGTGCGGTTTGCGAGCGCGACGGGACGATGCACAGGTACTGATCGTTCGGCTCCATCAGGATGTTGCCCGAGCCGAGGTGGATCTTGTACGAGCGCAGGTCGCCGCGGACGACGAGGAAGCGCTCGGTCAGTTTGCAGCGCTCGGCGATGCGCAGCCGCGGGATCAACCGTTCGAGCACGGCCTTGCGGGTCTTGGCCGACTCACCGAGCTCGCCGAACGAGTAGCCGAACCAGTAATCGCGGTAGCGGCCCTCGGGGCCGCCGTCGGACCAGCGCGGGTCGTTGCCCACGCTGGCCACGCCCACGAACAGGTCGACGTCGCGCATGATCTCCGAGAAAACCAGCGGCGGAACTTGCGATAGTTCGAGCGGGTTGTCGCTGCCCTCTTCGCCATGCGTGTAGTATCCGCCGCCGCCGGCATGTGCCGTGCGGCTGGGCGCGGCAAGCGTGTAGAATCGCACCTGGTCGGTTGACACGCGATAGAACACGCCGGTCTCGTTCGTGTCGGTGCCGTAATCGTCACCGATGCCCTCGATCCAGAACTCGGCCCGCAGGTTCCAGTGCGGCAGGGCGCGGGTGGCCGGCGGGAACTCGTCATCGACCATCAGGCGCAGCTTGTTCTTCCAGCCGCGGGCGGCGCACAGCGCGTTGAACTGATGCTGCCGCAGGACGTGCGCGGCGAAGCGGTTGGAGTAGACGCGCGTGTTCCGCTCGGCGTCGGTCAGCAGGTAGATCTCGCGGTGGGCCTGCTTGAACGGTTGGCCAATGCCGCGCTCGTCGAGGAAGCGGCGCCAGGCGGTGATCTCGTCGGTGCTGCGGCCGATGGGGTGCCACAGCTCCACCCGCGCCTGCGGCGCCGGGTCAAACGGCCGGCCGCGCACATCGACCAGCCGGCCGTCGTGGAACATCGCGTCCGTCGTCTTCTTGCCGTGCGCAAACCGCCAGATCAGCCGCCGGGCGATGACACCCACCAGCGGATGATCGAGATAGCGCTGTTTCCAGACATCGAGCTCCCACGACTTCTGCTGCAGAAAGAGCTGGTCGATCCGCTCGCGCTGGGCGGGCAGCATCTTCTGAATATCGCGGGCCGCCTGCTTAAGCTCGGCCAGCTCGTCGGCGAACTGTTCCTTGATCTTAGCTGGTGGTGCCTTGAGCGGCTTCCCATCAGGCCGCTGAATCCGAAGCTCGGTCGAATCGGTCCCGGTGACCGCGAGTTCTACCGTGTGATCGCCCAGCGTCTCGCGCCGCAGGCCAACGTCGCTCAGTCCATACGCGGGCACCGCCAGCTCTTCGATGTCCTCGCGCGGGATGCCGAGCCGCTGCCCCGCGGTCGCTAAGGCCTTGTCGATCAGCTTCCTAGCCGTGCCGAACTTCACGCGCACGTTCAGCAGCGCGAGCTGGGAGACTCCGTCCATGCCTGGCATGTTACCCAGGGCCCAAATGCACGCATTGCCGACCTTGACCATGCGCGGGCCAATGCCGGGAATCTTGCGATAGGCACTCACAGCCAGTGTACCCAGTGCGCTGGCGAGCTGGGCATCCTGAACGAGCCCGCAGCACCACGCCAGGCCCTTCAGTACGCTGGCGTTCGCTTCCGCAGGAGTCAACGGATCGACCGGTCCCCAACCGGTCTCCAACGGGAGTGTGCGCGGACGATCGACTAACGAGAACCACTCCGGCAGTCTCGCTCTGAAGGAGTCAGGACCTACCGCACCAAGCAGTTCCTCGGCGGCCTTGAGCCACTTGGCGGACGGCGTACTGCTGATCGAAGCATGGCAATGCGCAAGGAGCTTGTGCGAAGCACGGCGCGTCGCCTCCGCGCGGGCGATGTCGGCCAGGGCCTGCTCGGCCCAAGGTTCTTCGGCCTCGAGTGGGAACTGCTTCGAGTCCGGCAGCAGCGCTCGCAAGCATCCCGAGGTACGGCGCTCCGGGGGCGCTCCGCTGCGGCGTAGGCCGAAAACGATGCGTTCAATCTGATTCTCAATGCCTGGGTTCAGGGGACCGTGCTTAGCGCGCCTCTGCAGGAGTTTCGTTACGGCAGTCAGATAATCCGCGCCAGTTCGACGATGGTGCACGGCGCGCCGCACGATCATGCGAGACAGGATATCCAGGAGGTCAGCATCGGGTACGGCCGGCGCCGCTCGCAGCAGAGCTTGCAAGGCAATTGCGCCCGCCTTTGGTAATCGCCGGTGGCGACGCAGGTCGGGTGGGCAGAATGTCGGCACATCTTCCGATCGGTCCGTATCAGCGGCCGCCGACGCGCAGCGGGCAACGACATTCCTGCGTTCGAGTGATAGCGCAAGGATTTCGCGTCCCGAGTCGGTGCTTTTCAGCTCGATGAGCGGCGATTCGATTCGATCGAGCTCACCCGCGAGCTTGTTGAGGTGCTCGAAAGCAAAGGCGAATGGATAGCTTGAATCGTCCCGATCCGGCGGATCGCCCAGTCCAAGTAAGCGTCTCAGACGCACCGCAGGCAACCAGCGCCAGTCCTCGGCGCCCTCGCTCCAACGCCGCGCCAAAGCCTCGATCGCGGCAGCGCTCGCCCGCCCTAACGTGGATTGATCGTAGTTGCCCTCCAGGAAGCCGAGGAAGGCCTCAAGCGTGGAACTGTTCGGCTGAGTGCCCTCAAGCGCCTCGATCTGACCGATGAACTCGGCGAGTTCCTGATCCGTCGCGCGGCATGGCTGTTCAAGGATGTGGTCGACAAGCTGGCGCGGAAAATCGCTGTGAACGCGGATCGCCACGTCGGCCGAGCGATAGGCCTCGTTTCCGCGGAGTGCGCCCAGTGCATTACTGTAGCGAATGAGAGACAGCGCGACGGCAAACCGCCGGGCGGGATCAGCATTAGCCAGTATGGACCACCATGGCCGGGCCTGCGGCTCGCCTGGTTCAAAGACTTCAGCATTGTGAAGGTCGTTGAGGTACTCGTTCAAGAACGCGCGAGCTGCAGCGTAGCGTCGGGCGTATGGTTCACCCGGGAACGCCGGCGACGACGCATACTCCAATGCGTGGAGAATCGCCTGCCGAATGAGCGGCAGGCCGCGGTGCCACCCACCGCGCGAGGCATCCAGCCAGCGTGGTACGTTCGTCATCATTCAACCGCCTACCAGCGGAACGAGCTTGACGAATGAGACTTGGACGACCCTTCCTCACAATCTTCACGGCGCAGTCACCGTGGCAGCGCGTGATGGGCCTCATATCGGGCAATTTCTTCGCGGAACTGGTTGATGAGCCGCTTGAGCGATTCCAGGGTCGCCTCGCGCAGTTCCTCATCGCCGCCCATCTCGGTTCGAAGCACTTCGTAGCGATTGGTCAACCGCTGAAGTTTTGCGCGCGTATTAGCCAACTCAGTATCGTTGCGCAGGTCCAAGAGTCACCTCGATCATTCCCTTCGATACGCCGACCCGGTCCGCCGCAAACACGCCCTCTACCAGCTCCACGAAGTCGTCCGGACCCACCAATTCGATGTCGAGGAACGGAAGGCCCTGGCGAAGTTCGTTGAATGCCGCACGATCGCGCCGAGCGCCTGGCTCGAACAGCAAGACGCAGTCGACGTCGTTTGGTTCCATTATATCCGTGACGAAGCTGCCGTTCAAAATGACGCGCCGAACGCCGGCGCTGACGGCCAAATCCAGCATCCAACGCACGGAGTCCATCTGCCTCCGGCGAAGTTCGGATTCTCGACCGAATCTCGCCTCAATCTCGGCCAACGTGGCGTGATGGACGCCCGGCGGCAGGTAACCCGAAGCATTGAATGGCGGGATCATTCGGCCAGTCGTTCAACCGCCGACCAGCGGAACGAGTTTGAGAAACGACACGGCCGTGCCGGCGCTCAACTCGACTTCCTCGTCCAAAGCGCCGGTCTGACAGTCGTCGACGAGGATGACGAACCCGTTGCGCTCGTAGGCCTCCAGCGCCACGTCGAACTGCTTCTTCCAGTCGATCTGCCGCGGCTGGCGCAGGCGGTAGCCGTTCAGCTCGCGCTCGGCGTCGGTGGGTTGGACCAGCCCGCGGAACGTGGTCTGGGCGGCGCGGACATTGTGGTCTTTGACTTCCTGGTACACGCGGCTGCGGATCAGCTCGCGAACGGTCAGCCGCTCGCTGGGCAGCTCGAGCTGCAGCTCGTTGACCGGCGCTCCCGCCGTCGTCTCATCGCGGACCGTGACCATCACTGGCATCGGCACACCTCTCATCCGTCCAGCGCGATTCCATCATGACGGTCCACGAAGTCCGTCATGCGGAGCAACGCGACACCCATTCCACGTCATTCGGTTCCAGTATACGCGACCCGCCAAAAAGCGTCCAACTCCGCACGGTAGACGGCAAACGCTCGTCCTTCAGGGCCGTCGGCGCCGATACTAACGGTATCGAGACGGCCGGACTGCCGTCTCGAGGAGCTACCATCATGGGACGCTGCCGGGCATGCTGGTTGCTGGTACCGATGCTCACGGGCTGTGCGGCTTCGCCCATCCGCCCTGACGCCGTACGCTCGGTCGAAGCGCTCCGAGCGCGCGTCGAGTCGCAGCGGCTGGCCGCGATCCATCAATCAGCCCCCACACAGCACCGGCCCGGCACATGTGTGCTCGCCAAGCCTCCGGAAGGCTTGATTGGGAGCGCCCATCCGGTGTTGCTCGACGACCTGCCGATCGAAGACTCAACGCAGCCGCTCGCACGCGACGGAGCGGCGGGACGGAACCAGCCACTGCCAAGCTTCGGCGCGACGATTGCTCGCGATGTACAATCGCTCCCAGCCGACTTGTGGGCCGATACCCGCAAGGTCTACACATCGCCGACCAACCTGCTCGTGTTAGGGCTGACGTACGGGGGCGCGCTCGCGTCGCAGGAGACCGGCCCGGACGACACCGTCGAGCGCAGCTTCCAGACGCATTCGACACTGAGCAAGGAGTGGCGCGACGCGTTCGGCGCGCTCGGAAACCCCGGCACGCATTTCGGCGTCGCGGGCCTCCTCTACCTGGCCGGCCAGCAGACCGGCGATACCAAGACATATCGCGTCTCGCGCGAGCTGTTCAGCGCGCTGGCCATCAACGGACTTTCGACGCTGGTCGGCCAGGCCGCGTCTTGGGACGAGTCTCCAAACGGCGAATGGGGCACGTTCCCGAGCGGACATGTGTCGAGCACGTTCGCCCTGGCGTCCGTGCTCCACGAAGAGTACGGCCCGGCCGCCGGCCTGCCGCTGTACGGCCTGGGCGCGCTGGTCGGCATCGAGCGTCTGGAGGATGGCGAGCATTACCTGTCCGACGTGCTGTTCGGCGGTGTGCTCGGCCTGGTCGTCGGCCACACCGTGGCCCGCGACCAGCCGATCGAGCTGTTCGGCGGCACGATCATCCCCTACGTCGATCCGCAAACCCAAAGCACGGGCGTCGCCTGGCACAAGCCGCTCAAAGACTGAATCGTGGTGCGCCGTCCCATCGAGCCGTGCGTGACATGGGCGGTGGCTACGCCTATCGGCGCGCCGAATGGCCCGTGGTTTGCACCAGCAAGCGAGAGTATGCCTCCGGCGTGCCTCAGTATGGTGCCGACGGGGCCGACACTACACTCTGACGTGCAGCCACTCGCCCCGCCTATAGCGAAGCGTGGCCAGCGTCGCGCGCAGCGTCATGTCCGTCACCATGCCGGCCCAGGCGCCGATCAGCCCGCCTTGCAGCACGATGCCGCATACGTAGGCGATTGGCAGCCGAAAGAGCAACATGGTGATGATCGTGATCAGCAGCGGGTAGCGCGTTGCGCCGGCGCCGCGCATGGCGCCGAGGTAAACGATGCTGAAGGCCATACACGGCTGGAACAGCGCGACCAGCCGCAGGGCCGGTACGCCCACTTCGCGAACCAACGGCGAATCGTGCATGGCCCGCATGATCTGCGGTGCGAAGATGATGAATAGAATCGTACTGGCCAGTGCCAGCAGCGCGCATTGCAGCGCCGCCTCGTGTCCGACGCGCTTGGCGCGGCGCGGAACGCCGGCGCCCAGCGCCTGGCCGATCATCGTAGCCGCCGCAGCGGCCCAGGCGACCGCCGGCAGGTAGGTGAGCGACTCCAGCCGTACGCCGATGAAGTGGGCGGCGTAGAACGCCTTGCCGACTTCGCCTTCGGCCAGCCGCGCGATGATCAGCAGGAAGAAGAATTGCCCGATCCACATCACCGCCCCTTCGCCGGCGGCCGGGATGCCGATCCACAGCACGCGACGGATCGTGTTCCAGACCGGCGCCAGCATGGTCGCATGCAGCTTCAATCCGCTCTTGCCGCGGGCCAGCACGGTCACCATGAGAATGGCGCCGCCGATGCGGGCGATGACGGTCCCGAGCACGATCCCGTTCACGCCGCAGTCCGGCAGCGGTCCGACACCCCAGACCAGCGCCGGCGACAGAATCACATTGACCGCATTGACGATGCTGAGCACCTTCAGCGGCGTGCGCATATCACCCACGCCGCGCAGCGCAGCGCCGCCGACCAGCGTCATGCTGGTGAAGGCATGGCCGATGGCCTCGATGCGCAGGTAGTCGACCGTAATGTCGTAGGTCGAGCCACGCATGTTCTGCCACGTGGCGAACGACGGCGCCAGCGCGTAAATGAAGGCCGCGCCGATCAGCCCGTTGAATGTCGCCAGCGTGAAGGATTGGTTGGCGACGTGGTTGGCTTCGTCCGGCCGGCCCGCGCCGATCGCCCGCGACACGAGCGCCGTCGTGCCCGTGCCGACCAGCATGAACAGCATGGCCATCAGCCAGCCGACGTACGACGCCAGGCCAACCGCGGCGGTGGCATCCACGCTGATTCGTCCGGAGAGAAATGTGTCGACCAAGCCGACCAGCGTGTTGAGGAGTTGCTCGCCCAGCACCGGCAGCGCCAGCATCAGCACGGTGCGGCGGATCGGGCTGGTGACCAGCGCCGGCGGACGATGTGTCGACGTTGGCGGCACCGCGCCATCGGCTGCCATCACCGCTTGGCCAACAGACTGGGCGTCCGTGTCCATCACGGCATCGGCCGCCGCGCCGCGCCGACTCATCGGCCAATCCCCCGCTGCGATCGCATCGCGCGAATCTATCTGCCAAGCGCGTGCCGGTCAAAGCACACCCTCGGCCGCGTTTGACAGCATGGACCGACGCCGTACGCACTCGAACGGCCGAGCGGCCGCAATCCCCTCGAGTATCTGGGCGGTCAGATTGGTGGCCGCTCTGTTCTACGGGTGGATGAGCCGGGAAGACAGCGGCCCGCGCGGCAATGTTGTTGCCGCGCGGGCCATTCGTCGCAGAGGGCTGGTCGAGCAACCCAGCGCCTCACGGGCAGGCGAAGGCGGCCGCGCCGTTGAAGGCTTGAGTCGTGTTCGTACCGTTCAGCAGTTGGACCAGCCGCAGCAGGTCCTGTGTATTCACCGGATTAACGCCGGTGCTGCGGTTCACATTGTACCGGGCCAGGTTGGAAGGCTGATTCGCCTGGCCGTTGTTGAGCGCCTGAACCAGCGTCAGCATGTCCTGTGTGTTGGTGACGGCGTCCATGCTGACGTTGCCCGGTTGCGAACGATACTGCAGCTTCTGACCCGCAGCCGTGCCGGCAAACGTGAGCGTCGTGCAGCGTCCGGGCGGGATCGGGCCGCTCAGCGAGATCGAATACGGCCCCGGCCCGTTGCCGGTGACGGCCATGACGCTCGGACATCCCGCCACGCCCGGACCTGTGCACGAGATCACCACGTTGCCCAGGGCTGGAGCGGGCGACGGTGTACCGCTGAATGACACGCTGATCGGGCTGTAGACGACTGGCCCTTGCGGCGGCGTCGCCGCACCGCCGATGCCAGCCGTCAGCGTCGAACCCGTTCCCGTGTCCAGCACGTCGAGAAACGGCTGCTGTCCCGCGACGTAGGGGTTGTCCAGCGGCGGGTTGGCGGCCGCAATGGTCACGAGCGCCGACGTGTCGCAGTCGTCGATGACGCCGTCGCCGTCCGTATCGGGCTCACATCCGTCAGGGAGGCCGTTTGAGTTGCAGTCGGTGTACAGCGCCGTCCACACCGGACCGTTCACCAGCGTGCCGTCGCTGTTTCCGGCCGAGTCGCCAGCCGACGCGCCCATGCCCTCGTCGAATCGCCAGTAGGCCAGCAGGCCCGATTCGTCGCCGTTGAGCGTCGCATTCATCGTCAATTGAATGGCCGCCTGGCTGCGGGCGACGTTCCAGACGCGCAGCTCGTCGATCAGGCCGCCGAAGTAGTTCCCGGGCGGGAAGTAGGCCCCGATCCGCAAGGGCGCTGGGGCCGGCTCGCGCGGGTCCATGCCGACCTTGGTTGCTTCAAGCACGCCGTTGCGGTAAATGCGCATGGTGTTGCCGGACTGGCTGGCCACGAAAGCGAAGTGCTGCCATGAGCCGACAATCGGCTCCGGGGGCGTGTAGATCAACTGGCCTCCAGCGCTGGAATTGCCGAACCGCCAATACACCTGGCCATCCGACCAGGGCGAGTTAACCGCCAGCGCATTCTGAAGGTTCCCGCCGACGGCCAGCGTGACGTGGGCTGCCGCTGCGTCGACCTTCTGCCAGAACTCGACCGTGACCTCCGTGGTCGGTGCAATCGCGCCGAAGCCCGGCACGGTCACGAAGTCGTCTACGCCGTCGAAATCCAGCCCAAAGCCGGACAGCGGACCAGCCTGCGCATCCTCATCCGGGATGCCGTCCGAGTCGCAATCCGCGCCCGGCACTGTCGAGATACCGACGAAGCCCGAGACCGATGCCGATTGAGTGAAGGCGTAGCTGGCCTCGACGATCTGGCCGTCGAAGGAAATGTCCAATCCGTCGCCCGAGGCGAGGGCGGACTGCCAATCCGTCAGCAGCCGCGAGGCCGCGTAGTCCGGCCCGAGCGTGATGTTGGTCAGGCGTCCCTCGAAGCGCGGCCCGACGAGGGCGTCTGGATCATCGGGCGGAGGCTGGGGGAAATCGACGAAGATCCCGACGATGTCGGCCTCCAGGGCGAGCTCATCGGTCAGGGAATCACGGATGGTCACGTTACCGTCGCTGAACGCGAGCTGCCCACTCGCCACGCCGGTGACCATGATCGGCGCGATCTCGATGTTCATGCCGAAGACGGTCTCCTGAATGGATGAATCGGCCTGATCGAAGTCGTTTCCCGTGGCCTGGGTTCCGTCGGCGTAGCGGACCAGGCCCACGATCGGCATGGCCGGGTCGGCCTGATCCACGACGTTGCCGAAACTGAGCTGGCCGCTATCAGGTCCGGTGGGCACGAACGTCGAAGTCGGATCGCTCACGACGTAGGCGTTCAACTGGGCCCCTGCCCGCTTGGTCACCCGCCAGAACCCCGGGGGCGTGGGCGGGCCCGCCACAGTGATTGGTGACATGATGGGAATGTTGCCCATGGCTGGGACCGCAACCATGCCGTCGTTGCTGCCCTTCAACGCGTAGATCTGAACCTCCGTGTAGATGCCGAAGGGGACGTCGGCCTGCTTCTTGGCGCATTCGCGAGGATTGGCTTGCATGCCGCCTGCGATCTGTTGATATCCACCGGTCAATCCGGTACCGAACCAACACCACTCGGCGGGCAAGTTGGCATTGGCCGGCACTTGCTTCGCGAACGTTCGCCACTTCACCATTCCATTGACATCGGTCCGGGGGATCGCGGGTGTCGTGGTGCCGCTATAGGCGCCGTCGGCGCCAGTCTTCCCGCCCAGTTGAGTCCAGTTGTATCTCCCAGCGGGCACGCCAGGACCGCCAATCTCGAATCCCCCCTGCACGCGGGCGTCGGTGACGTTCTGATTCTGCTGCTGCACGAGCTGCGTGACCGTCCCGCTGATATCGGCCTGGCGCGCCTGGCCCCATCCGCGCGAGGACAGCATCAGGACTACGACGGCAGTGAGTTTCAGGTTGCGTGACATTGGAATACTCCCTTCGGCTGGCCGGCCGGCGGCTATCGCCACCGGCCGCGCCGTCCGCCCACGGCCGGGGCGGTTGGCGACTCGGGATCGAGCTTGATCACGCCCGCCACGCACATGGCAGGCGCCGATCCACAGGCGGGAGAAGCGCCGGCCGCACGCAAAACCGGCGCGGCGGCGGAAAAAAGGCCGCGCTCAGCACAGCCGCCGGCCACCGATGTGGCGTTCCTCGAGCGACTCGTCTACGATGTGAGTGTGTCACGGAGAAAGACATGGCCACTAGGACCATTACGGTGGATGCGGAAGCCTACAACCGCCTGAGGAAGGCGAGGCGTCCCAAAGAGTCCTTCAGCGAGACCATCAAACGGTTCGTGAGGGTCCCTCCCGATCTGGACGCGCTCATGCGCGAGGCCGGCCAACACGCATTCGGCGAGCACCTGGTTTCGGCAGTCGGGCAGATCGTGGCCGACCGTCGCCGCGGATCGCGTAGGGGTGCCCGAAATGGCCGTGCTTGACACGGCCGCGATCATCGACCTGTTTCGCCGCCCCCGAGCGCCGGTGCGCCGCCGCGCGTGGCACGCTGTCCGAGCGAGAGTCTCAGCCGGCGAAACGATGGTGACAACGCGCATCAACGTGGCTGAACTGTACGCGGGCGTGCAACTTTCGCACGATCCAGTCGCCGAATCCGCCAAAGTCGAGTTCGCGCTGGGCTGGCTCGACGTTCTTGAGTTCAATGACCATGCTGCTCACGTGTTTGGGGCGCAGTACAGCTCACTTCGCCGCATCGGTCGCTTGTGTGGTGACATGGACCTGTTGATCGCCGCGATTGCCGTCGCGAATGGCCATTCGGTCTTGACGCCGAACGTGCGGCACTTCGCCGGGATCCCATTCGTGACGGTGTATCCATATTGACGGCAACGCAGTCTTGGCTGCGACGATCCGCTACAGCGCGGCCCTCAGCCGCTCCAACGCCCGTGAGCCCATGCGGCGGACGGCGTCTTCCGAGCGCTGCATGTCAGCCGCAACTGTAGAAATCGCCTCTTCGTTGAGATAGACGCGCTGAATCACGGTTCGGTAGTCGGGCGGCAGGCGGGCGATGGCCGACATGAGCGCACTGACGGCCTCAGCCTGGTGGGCGACGCGGCTGGGCGTGGCACTGTCTACGGCGACGCGCTGCAGAAACGACTGGTGCCGCGACACGGAGGCCCCGCCGGCCGTCACCTCGCGCGAGACGTCGCGCTTGCGGCGGCGAAGCAGCCGCACACGGTTGATGAACGCCCGCTCGGCCAGAAAGGTCGCCCAGCGGTAGAACGAATCCTCGTTCTTGTAGGCGAAGTTCCGGATCCCCTCGTGCACGGCGATGTAGACGTCCTGGAGCACGTCGTCGGCCTCGATCTTGCCCTGCCATTCCGAGCCGGTCTTGCGCTCGATGAACCCGATCAAGCGCCCGTGGTGCAGCTTCAGCAGACGCTCGAGTGCCGACTCGTCGCCGGCCGACGCCTGGCGACAAAGGGTCTCGATCGAGGTCGGAACCGGCTGGGGGTCGCGATCGGGCATGGCAAACGAGTACAATAATGCTCCGCGAAGCACCGGCCAATCGGCGGTCCAATAACCGCTATCACCTGTAGGGTGGCAGCGCCTCTGGCAGCGGAGTGGTGTGATGCCCAGTTCGGACGGCGAGCGTGAATGGGCCTTGCACGACACCGTGCGCGTGGACGCACCAAGGACCGTGCCTGCTGAAAGCGATTTCCCGGTTCTCGACGGCTACGACCTGATCGACTTCGTCGGCCGCGGTGGCATGGGGGTCGTGTATGAAGGTTACCAGCAGTCCACAGGCCGGCGTGTGGCCATCAAGTTCCTCGGCGATGCGGCCGGCTCGAGCGAGGCCGCCCGCCGGCGCTTCGAGCGCGAAGTCGAAATTATCGCCCGGCTCGAACACCCCAGCATCGTCTCCGTCCTCGACTCCGGCCTGCAGCAGGGACGCTATTACTTCGTCATGGACTACGTCGACGGTGTGCCGCTGGACCGGGCGATTTTGGATTCGAAGGCCAACGCCGCGGATGGGGATCGCGCCGAATCCAAAATCCAGAATCCAAAATCCAAAATCAACGCCGTCCTATCCCTCTTAGCTCGGATCTGTGATGCCGTCGACCATGCCCATCAGCGCGGCGTGCTGCATCGCGACCTCAAGCCGTCGAACATCCTGATCGACCGCGAGAGCCGTCCGCATCTGCTCGACTTCGGCTTGGCCAAATCGCTGCCGCCGCCGAGCGCCGACCCGGCCCGCGTCACGCTGTCTGAACCGGGTCAGGCCATCGGAACACTGGCGTACATGTCACCGGAGCAGGCCCAGGGCCGCCTCGACCTGATCAGCGTTCGCAGCGACGTGTATTCACTCGGAACGATCGCCTATGAGCTCATCACCGGCAAGTTGCCGATTGATGTGAACGCGCCGTTGGGTGAAGTCTTGCAGCGTATCGCGCTCGCCGAGCCGCGCCGGCCGTCGCTGCTGCGGCCGAAGGTCGGCCCCGACCTCGACGCGATCGTGCTCAAGGCGCTCGACAAGGATCCCGCCCGGCGCTACGCGACAGTGGCCGACTTGGCGGCCGATATCCGCCGTTGGGTGAATCACGAGCCGGTGCAGGCCCGGCCCGCCAGCGCGCTGTATCAATTCCGCAAGTTCGCCCGGCGGAATAAGGGGCTGGTGGCGGGCGTTGCGGCGACGGCACTCGCACTCATTGGCGGCTTGATGGTCAGTCTCGTGCTCTACTTCCAAGCCGAGGCTGCCCGCGTCGAGGCGGATCGCAGCCGCAACGAGACTGAGCAGGTCGCCGAGTTTCAGTCGCAGATGCTGACCGGGCTCGACGCTCAGAGTATGGGCCGTGGGCTGCTCCAGTCGCTGAAGGCCGAGGCCCGCGCGGCCATGGAGCGGCGGCACGAATCACCCGAGCAGATCGAGGCGAACGTCCGGGCTCTGGACGACCTTTTGGCCGGACTTAACGCCACCAACGTCGCGGTACACAGCCTCGACGAGAACATCGTGGCGCGGGCTGAGCGGACCGTCGACGAGCGCTTCGCCAACCAACCGCTCGTTCAGGCCCGGCTCTGGGCCACGTTGGGCAGCATCCTCGACGAGCTGGGGCTGCACGCCCGCGCCACGCCGATTCACGAGAAGGCGCTCCAGCTTCGCCGGCGCATGCTCGGGGATGATCATGTGGACACGCTGGTTTCGATGAACAACACCGTCGTTTCGCTGCATGGCCAAGGCAGGTGGGCCGAGGCCGAGACGGTATGCCGCGCGTTGCTGGAGCGAAGCGGCGAAGTCCTGGACCCCGACCACCGGGTCACGTTGACCGCGATCGGCCAACTGGGCGTGATTCTGCATGAGATGGGCAGGCCGGCCGAAGCCGAGCCGCTCTACCGCCAGGCATTGGACTCGTCCCGCCGCACGTTGGGCGATGCGGACACACACACCCTGCGCTGCATCAACAACTTGGCCGAATTCCTGCGGCAGCGCGGTCGACTGGCCGAGGCCGAGCCCTACGCCGGCGAATCGCTCGAGGCGCACCGCCGCGTGCTGGGGGACGACCACCGCAGCACGCTGCACGCGCTCAACACGATGTTCACCGTGCTGTACGCCCAAGGCCGTTGGGTCGAGGCCGAGCCATACTGCCGCGAGGCGGTGGAGAAGTCCCGACGGTTGCTGGGCGACGAGCACCCCGCCACGTTGTCGCAGGCCGCCAATCTGGGCGTTTTGCTCCATGTCCAGGGCAAGTCGTCCGAAGCGGAGCCGTACGCCCGCCACGCGCTCGACGCACAGCGTCGCGTTCTGGGAGACGACCATCCCGATACGCTCGCGTCGCTCAACGATCTGGCCGTGATTCTTAAGGCACAGGGCAAACTGGCCGAGGCCGAACCTTACTATCGTGACGCGCTGGAGCGTCACGGCCGGGTCCTCGGCGATGGGCATCCGAGCACGCTCGACGCGCTCAAACACATGGGCGACCTGTTGAGCGCGTTGAGCAGGCCGGGCGAAGCCGAGGCGTACTTTCGCGAGGCGCTCCAGCGTATGCAGCCGCTCGGGCCGGATCTTCCCGTAACGCTGGAGTGCAGCAACAACCTCGGCATGCTGCTGAAGGCACAGGGCCGCCTGGATGAGGCCGCGCCATTCCTCCGCGACGCGCTGGAACGCAGCCGCCGCACCGTGGGCGACGATCACCCGAGTACGCTGCACTATCTCAACAACGTGGGCGCCCTGCTCGCGGCCCAGCGCAAGTTGCATGAGGCTGAGCCGCTCTACCGCGAAGCCTTGGCGGGTCGTCGCCACGCCTTGGGTGACGAGCATCCGCACACGATTGACTCCATGCACAACTTGTGCAGCTTGCTCTACCGGTTGGGCAAACCCGATGAGGCAGAAATACTCTGCCTCGAGGCACTTGAGGGCCTCCGCAAGGTCCACGGCGACGAGCACCCGCGCGTGGCGGGCGAGCTGACAAGCCTGGCGGTCCTGCTGCACCACCAGGGCGACGACGCGGCTGCCGAACCCCTGTGCCGTGAGGCGCTGGACATTTATCGCAGATGGCCGGGTGATCCACATCCCGAAATGGCTACGGCACTGAGCTTGCTCGCGCGAATCACACAGACAGGTGCCGATCTCGCCACGGCCGAAGCCGCCTATCGAGAGGCCCTCAAGATTCAGCGGCAAGTCGGCGGTGGGCAGAACTTGGATGTGGCCCTGACCTTATGGTACCTGGCCGGCGTGCAGCAGGCCCGAGGTTTGCTTGATGAAGCGGAGCAAACGTACCAAGAGTCACTGGCGCTCTACCGCGCGCTGCGCGGCGACGAGAACTCGGACGTGGCCGATATCCTGCACGCGCTCGGCACGGTGCATCAATCGCGTGGCGACTGGGTCGGGGCCGAGCGCTTGTTCAGTGAAGCCGCCGCCATGCGCCGGCGCGTGCTTCCGGCCGACCCCGCTCAGATTACCGCCTCGGAGCTCGCGCTGGCCGCCGTCATGATTGAGCTGGGCGAGTTTGCAGAGGCCGAGCCGATACTGTCCGGCTTGGCCGCGGGCATGCCGAGCGATGCCGACGAAGTCAACAAGTCGGACGAGCCGGTGCTGCGCGCCCTGATCCGGCTCTACGACGCTTGGCACGCCGCTGAGCCGGACAAGGGCTATGACGCCAAGGCATCGGAATGGCGCGCCAAGTCGCGCCGCTGACGATCGCATCGCACGGCCACGCGGCGCGCACGGCCATCCGCGTTACACCGGCGACAAAGCAATCCGCGTCTGGCTCGGCTCACTTGATCGTTTGACGGTGTCCATTCGCTGCCGTACCGTAGCGCCGCCGCGTGGTTACACGGAGTCGCAAAACGCTGCGCGTCGCGCACGCTCGACCACCGGCGAATGCCGCTGCGTGCGATAGTTGAAGCGGCCGGCGGCACAGCAGGACTAATGAACAGGCGCTGCTTGCCTCTCAAGGAATAACGGAGCCGCATAGTATGAAACTCTGCGTTGTAGAGCTGGCTGGCCAAATCGGCGCGAAGCTCGCCGTGGCTCGCGAGGGTGGCATCGTCGCGCTCCATGCGCCGCCGAGTCTGCGGCAGGCGCTCGATGCACTGGGGATGGACGGCGTCCGCAAGCTCGCGGCTGAGGCCCGCGGCGAGGTCGTCCCGCTGTCACGCCTGACACGCTGGCTGCCGCCCGTGCCCGATCCGCGCACGTTCCGCGACTTCTACGCCTTCGAGCAGCACGTCAAGACCGCCCGGGCGAAACGCGGTCAGGGCATGATCCCGGAATGGTACGAGCTGGCGATCTTCTATTTCTCCAACCCATGCTCGCTCAGAGGACATCTCGAGGCGGTGAAAAAGCCGGCCACGACGCAGGAAATGGACTTCGAGCTGGAGATCGGCTGCGTCATCGGCAAGGAGGTCCAGGACGTTTCCGGCGACGAGGCCGAGGCGGCCATCTTCGGGTATTTCGTGCTGAATGACCTGTCCGCCCGCGACCTGCAGCGTCAGGAAATGAAGTGCATGCTCGGCCCGGCCAAGGGCAAGGACTTCGCCAGCGCCATCGGCCCATGGGTGGTCACGCCCGACGAGCTGGCCCCGCGCCGCGTCGGCCGCACGCGCTACGACCTGACCATGCTGGCCCGCAAGAATGGCCGCGAGATTTCGCGCGGCAGCGCCAAGGACATGTACTTCGATTTCACGCAGTGCATCGAACGGGCCAGCCGCAACGTGAAACTCTTCCCCGGCGACCTGATCGGCAGCGGCACGGTCGGCACCGGCTGCATCCTCGAGCTCGGCCCCGAAGCCACCGACGGCTGGCTGCAGCCCGGCGACATGATCGAACTGGAGATCGACCAGCTCGGCATCCTGACGACTCCCGTCACGTGATCAATATGGACCGTGGCCATCTCGGACCGCGGCCATCCTGGCCGCATCTGGGGCCGCGGCCTTCCAGGCCGCAAGAAGCAGCCACCTCCGGCGAGTGGACTGGTGTCGGCCTCGGCCGCACGATCTGATCATCGCGATGGAGGCACAGTTTGCTGACGGTAACCCGAGCGCTTCCAAGTCATCGTGCTGATCGACGTGGGCCTGCACGGCGTCGCCCGCGCGTCCCGAAGCTGCCGAGTTTCATCCAGGAGCAGCTCGATGAGCTGATCGAGAAGGGCGAGCGCGATGAACTCAACCAGCGCCAGCGCGCTCAGTTGCACAAAGTGCTTGACTATGTCGACGCGATGACGATCGTCGCTCTGCAACGATTGGTGCGTGCCCGCGCCGCTGGTTCTGAGCGGTCGTGACGCTCCGAAGCAGCCACATGATCGGGCTGGGACCCTGTTCGTCGTCGATCTGAATGTGGCCGAACCGGCAGTATCGGCCGAAATATTCGACGCCGTCCGCAACAACGGCCGCGTCGGCGTCGGACGCTGCGCATTCATTCTCGCGCGGAACGAAAGGCCGACTCACTTGACGAGTCTGGACGGTGCGAGACGGATCTGAACGCTAGCTGTTCAGGGTCCCTCTCGCCCGGCAGCGCCGGTCAGGCACGCGCGCCGCTCGGCCATTGAAGTTGCCAACGCCGTCCGCTACACTCTGCCGAGGTTCACGGAAGGATCAATCGCATGTTGACCGAGGCGGCATGGACGCTGCGTTCGCTGGTTACCGAGGCTGGGCTCGAAGGCGTCGATCTAACGACCGTGCCCGAGGTGCGCGTGCTGCACGTGTGCGACGACTCGCGGACGGTGCGGCCGGGGGCGTGCTTTGTGGCGGTCCGCGGCGTGGCGTCGGACGGGCACCTTTACATCCCGCAGGCAGTCGCGGCTGGGGCGGTGGCCATCGTCATAGAGCGCTCTGCCGCGCCGATCGGACCGGCCCTCATCCCGGCTTGTACGGTGCTTCAGGTGCCCGATACGCGCGTGGCGCTGGCCAGGCTGGCAACCACGTTTCATGGCGTCCGGCGGCGGACGGCCGATGGTCGTCTGCGCCTGGCAGGTGTGACCGGAACGAACGGCAAGAGCACGACGTGTTACCTGCTGCAGTCGATCCTCAAGGCCGCGGGACATGCGACGGCGCTGCTGGGGACCATTCGGTATGACTTGGTCGGCGACACGGTTGAAGCCCCATGGACCACGCCGCCGGCCACGGCTTTGGCCGAACACCTGGCGCGAGCGGTCGGGCATGGGGCGACACACGCCGTCATGGAGACGTCCAGCCACGCCCTCGACCAGCGGCGCTGCGATGGCCTGACGTTCTCAGCCGGCGTGTTTACGAATCTGACCGGCGACCATCTCGACTATCACAAGGATGCGGCCAGCTACCTGGCGGCCAAGAAGCGACTGTTCGATCTGCTGCCGCGCGGGGCAGCCGCGGCCGTCAACGGCGAGGACGCGGCGAGTGGGCAGATCGTGGCCGATACTGCCGGCGACGTAACGCGCTTCGGCTTCGAAGCGCCACGTCTCGATGTCTCCGCGCGGCGTTTGCAAGTCAGCACGGGCGGGAGCAGATTCGAGCTGTGCTTGCGCGGCGGCTCCGTCGCGGTGCACAGTCCGCTGATCGGGCGCCACAACGTGATGAACGCTCTGGCGGCGGCCGCCGTGGCCGAGGCCTGGGGCGTCACGCGTCAGGCCATCGCGGCGGGCTTGGTAGCCGTTCGGATCGTGCCGGGACGCTTGCAGCGGGTCGAGAACGGCAACGCCGAGCGAACCGTGCTGGTGGACTACGCGCATACCGACGACGCGCTGGTGAACGTGCTCTCGGTCCTGCGCCCGCTGACGCCCCGCCGGCTGATCTGCGTGTTCGGCTGCGGTGGTGATCGCGACCGGACCAAGCGGCCGCGCATGGCGGCTGCAGTCGAGCGGTTCGCTGATCTGGCCGTCGTCACCAGCGATAACCCGCGCAACGAGGACCCAGATGCGATCATCGCGGAAGTGCTGACCGGGTTCCGGCGCCCCGTTGGAGCGCGGGCGTCCTCGCCCGCCGCTTCGAGAAGTGGTATGTGCCACTACGCAGCGGGTGAGGACGCCCGCGCTCCGGGTTGCTGCGTCGAAGTCGAGCCCGATCGGCGGGCAGCCATCGGGCGAGCGATCTCGCTCGCACAGGCCGGCGATACCGTGCTGATTGCGGGGAAGGGGCATGAGGACTATCAGCTCATCGGAACCCGGAAGATTCACTTCGACGACGTGGAGGTCGCCGCGGAGTTTCTGGGATCCGCTGCGGGCGGTGGAGCTTCGCGGGAAGGGATTCCCGCCGGTCTGGGTGCGAGAAGGGATTCTCGCACCAGCAAACGCACCAGCGGAGTGTGAGGGGTGATTGCGCTGGAGTTGGATGAAGTTGTGCGGGTGGTGGGCGGGCGGGCCGACGCGGCCTTGTGCGGCAGCGCCCGGCGCGTCTGCACGGACTCGCGCGAAGTCAAGCCGGGCGACCTGTTCTTCGCGCTGCGCGGCGAGCGGTTCGATGGGCACGACTTCGTGCCCGAGGTGCTCAAGCGCGGCGCTTGTGCCGCGATCGTCTCGCGACCGTGCGACACCGGTGGACCGGCGGGCGCTCCGCTGATTCGCGTGGCCGACACGGTCGAAGCGCTGGGCAAGCTGGCCGCGTTTCATCGCACGCTGCTGTCGGCGACCGTGATCGCCATCACCGGCAGCAACGGCAAGACCACCACCAAGTGCATGATCGACCACGTGCTGTCGAGGCGGCTGCGCGGCCGGGCGTCAATCAAGAGCTTCAATAACGCCATCGGCGTGCCGCTGACATTGCTGGCAGCCAACGCGAAGGACGAGTACCTGATCTGCGAGATCGGCACCAACGCACCGGGCGAGGTGGCGGCGCTGGCGACGCTGGTCAGCCCGTCGGTAGCCATTGTGACGTCGATCGGTGAAGAGCATCTGGAAGGCTTCGGCACGATCGAGAACATCGCGGTTGAGGAGTTCTCAGTGCTCGGCAGCGTGCGGGCGCGTGGCTTGGCCATCGCGAATCTCGATCACCCGCTCGCCCGGCCAATGCTGGCGAATTTCAAGCAGCTCAGCGTGGTCACGTTCGGCACGTGCCGCGAGGCCGACGTGCGCGTCAGCGATATTCGCCCGCGGCTGTTCGAGACGCGTTTCCGCATCAACGAACGCTACGAGGCCTCGCTGCCGATGTGCGGGGCGCACAATGCGGTCAACGCCGCCGCCGCGTTCGCCGTCGGCCGGCGGCTGAAGATCGAGCCCGAGGTGATCGTCGCGGCACTAGGCACGTTCGAGCCGCCCGCCATGCGCTCCAACGTCGAACGGCTGGGGGATATCACGCTCATCGACGATTGTTACAATGCCAACCCGGCCAGCATGGCAGCCGCTGTCGATGTGCTCAAGAACGTTGCGACCGGGCGGCGCGTGATGTTCGCCGGCGACATGCTCGAGCTGGGCGCCGCCGCCCGCGACCGGCATGTGCAACTCGGCGCCAGCATAGCCAAGGCCGGGATTGAGGTATTGGTGGCCGTCGGAGCGATGGCCTCGAACGTGGCTGAAGGCGCCCGGCGGACGGGTAGCCCGATCGAGGTGACGGAGTTTCCTGACAGCGAACGCGCCAGTGAGCAGGCCGGCTCGATTGTCGGCAACGGCGACACAGTTCTGGTCAAGGGCTCGCGCGGCATTCGCATGGAACGGATCGTGGCGGCTCTACGGACGCTTCCTGGACGCAGAGGCGCAGAGCGCGCAGAGGACAGCAATCGTCACTCGTCCGCTCCCGCAACGAACCTCAGTGTCGGTCGAGCCTGAGGCGAGCCGCGTACAGTTGGCGTTATCAGCATGGGCGATGCGGATGCTCATCGTGGGTGGCATGGGCAAGCGGCCGTTTGCTTGCCCGTGCCGACGGTACGAGATACTTCGGCAGGCACGGGCAAGTGATCGTCGCAAAAAGTCCGCGCCGATCGCTTGCCCGTGCCACCCGTTAGCCTGTTGTTCCTAGATTGATCTACTATCTCTTCCACTCTCTGCTCGCCGGCGAGCACTACGCCTATGAGAACGTGCTCTTCCGCGCTGTAGTGGCGGCGCTCTTTTGTTTCTTCCTCGTGCTGGTGTGCGGCCCGCGGGTGATTCGCGAGTTGGCCAAGAAGAAGATCGGTGACCGGCCCGAGTTCGACAACGCGGCGCTCAACGCGCTGATGAGCGAGAAGGCCAACGTGCCGACCATGGGCGGCATTCTGATCGTCGGCGCCATCGTCGTGGCCGTGCTGCTGTTTGCCGACGTGGCGAACTTCTACGTGTGCATGGGCCTGCTGTCACTGGTGTGGCTGGCGGTGCTGGGCTGCGTCGACGACTGGTTCAAGCTGACCGCCAAGCACCGCATCGGCACGCGCACCGGGCTCAAGACGCACGAAAAGCTGCTCTTCCAGATCGGGCTGGCGGTTGTGCTGAGCATCTTCACGTATCAGCACGGCACGCACAACTATGCCGATCTCGGCCCGCTCTTCGACGAGCCGCGCGTACCGCCCTACAAGGTGCTGAGCGTGCCCTTCTACAAGTACGGCATCGAGCTGGGGACTTACTCGTTCCTGATCCTGACCGTGCTGGTCATGACGTTCACGAGCAACGCGGTCAACCTGACAGACGGCATGGACGGTCTGGCGTCGGGCTGCGTGGTGTTGTGCAGCCTGGTGTTCATGCTGCTGGCGTACGTGGCCGGCGACGCCGAAGTGGCGGCCAAGTTGCTGGTGCCGCACATCCCGCGGGCCGGCGAGCTGGCCATCCTGTGCGGGGCGATGATGGGATCGTGCCTGGGCTTCCTGTGGCACAACTGCCACCCGGCCCGCGTGTTCATGGGCGACACCGGCTCGCTGCCGCTGGGCGGGGTGATCGGCTTCGTGGCCATCGTGACGCGGCAGGAGCTGATGCTCTTCATCGTCGGCGGCATCTTCGTCATCGAGGCCGCCTCCGTCATCCTGCAAGTCGGCTACTTCAAGCTCACTGGCGGCAAGCGCCTCTTCCGCGTCGCGCCGATCCACCACCACTTCCACATGGGCGGCTGGTCCGAAACGCAGACCGTGGTCCGCTTCTGGCTGGTCGCCGCCGTTTTTGCCGGGCTGGCGCTCGTCACGATGAAGTTGCGATGAGTACCCGACAGCCGTTTGCGCAGAGAACCGAGCTCGATTACGAGTAGCAACGCCGAGTTCTTTGCTCATTCCCCCCGATCACACCTTTGTCGGATCGGTGCGCACGCCGGTGGACCGGGCGCGAGCGATTCGTACGGACGATCGAATCGCCGTACGATATTCTCCATGAACCTGACGGCGCTCACTCAATCAGAAGGCCCACGGCGCGAGTCGCTGACGCAGGCGCTGCTGGCGGTCTTGCGCGCCGGTGGACGTTCCGCCGTTTATGACGACGTCAATGCGGCACTTGGATTGTCATTCATCATCACCTCCGTGCAGGATGACCCCTGTCCGGGAAACTGGTCGTGCTACGGACGAGATTTCAACCTGGCGTCCGCCGCCAAGGCGCTCGGTTTGCGCATCCGCGACCTGCACCCGCCGGACGTGTCGATCGGCCTGGATCGCGCGCCCGAGTACGAGCAGCACTTTGACGCCAGCTATCGGCCGCTGATCGAGCGGGCGCTCGAGCATGGCCAGCCGGTCATCGCCTGGTGCGGCTGGCCGGCGCCCAACGAGCAGTCTTGGGGGCTTTTGACTTCGATCGGCGGAGCCGGCCTCGGATACTCGGGCGTGATGGCCGGCGCGGCTCAGCCCGCGAGCCTGGTCGGATTGCCCATCCAACTGTACGTCGTCGAAGACGTCGACGCTGCCGATCCCACGCCCAGCCCGGTTTGGGAAGCGGCCCGCGCCGCGCTGGCTCGCGTCGCCAGCGGCGATGTGGACCCGCGGGTGCGCTCGCGCGTGTTTTCCGACACCTACGAGCGTTGGGGGTATTTCATCCGCAGCCAATACGCGCACGGCTGCCAGCGGCGGGGTCACAGCATCGCCGCCTGCCATCATCGCCTGGCGACCACCGTCGCCGACGCCCGCCGCTCGGCCGCTGAATTCCTGCGGGCGCGCCGCGACTGCGTCCCGCCCCGTTTCCGGCCGCAGATCGACGGCTTGGCCACGTCCTACAGCAACCTGGTGTTACAGCTTGCCGATTCGTGCGCCCTCGATCGCGTGAGTCGCATGGTCGGCTCGCTCGAAGGCCTGGCGACGCTTCGCAACCAGGTCCAGGCCGCGGCCGGCTTCGACCGCTCGGCCTGGAAGCTGCAGCGCGAGCTCCCGCCGCCGGGTTTGTCCGACGACGGTTGACAACCTGTGCCGGCGACGCCAACCTAGTCCCGTGGCCGAACGGGCGGCCGGTTTATCGGAGGAATGCCATGCCGCACATCGTGGCTGAGCCGTGCGTCAAATGTAAGTTCACCGACTGCGTCGCCGTCTGCCCGGTCGACTGCTTCCACGAGGGCAAGAACTTCCTGGTGATCGACCCCGAGGTCTGCATCGACTGCGGCCTGTGCATCCCCGAATGCCCCGTCACCGCCATCTACACCGAAGACGACCTGCCCGAAAAGTGGAAGGACTTCATCGAGATCAACAAAACCTACACCGCCCAGTGGCCCGTCATCGACGCCAAGAAAGAGCCCCTGCCCACCGCCGAAGAGTTCCGCAACGTCGAGAGCAAAAAGGACCTGATCGACCCCACCCCCGGCCCATGAGCAGGACGCTGAGGCGCAGAGTACGCTGAGAACAAGCTGGTCAGATGACGCTCGCTCGCTGCGCCGTTGGCCTGCGTCTTCAACAAGAGGGACTGGAACGAGGGTTGGTCCAATTGGATCATACCGGTACGGAGAAGTATCCGCTGCGCCGGGGGGGCCTGTCCAGCCCAGGCCGGAGAGCGCCGCAGCCGGACCGGCGGCGGCGGGCCGGGGCTTCTTACAACCAGCTTAGCCGGTTCCCCCGCACCCGCCGAAACCGAGCCGACGGATTAGCGCTTGGCGCACCGCGCCGAAGCGACCAAAATCGACGGTCGATGAACAAGACCGCATACGCCTATGAGCAACACCTGTTCGGTGCTCCCGTGATCGCCATGGAGTTCGTGCCCGACGCCGAGGTCGTTGTTGCCCAAGACAATTGATTATGCGAAGGACAGAGACCTTGCCATGGTATTCACGACGGCTTCCATCGTCCGGACGGCGTCCTCGCTTATCCTGGGGCTCGCGGCCGGTGCCTCCGGCGCCGATGACAGCGCCTTCACCGACTTGGATCGCCGCGTCCTCCAGGAACTGACTGCCCAGCACCGCGCCGGGCAGGTCGTGCTGCACTACCGAGCCGAGCACCTGACCGCTGAGCAGCTCGACGCTGCGGCCGAGGCCAACGCCGGAGCGTTTCGCGACCTGGAGCGCCTGCTCGAAATGAAATACGAGGGCGACATCCACATCTTTCTCTACCGCGACCGCGGTGACCTGAAAGAACGCACGCAGGCCGATGCCATCGCCTTCGGCACCGGCACGCGCAGCATCCACCAGTCGCACGACTTCCGCGGCCCGCACGAGCTGTGCCACATCTTCGCCGTGCAGTTTCCGCACGGGCCCGATAGCTTCACCGACCCGTTCGTGGTCGAGGGGCTGGCCACCGCCGTGGCCGAGTCGGACCAGAACGTGCCCATTCACAGTTGGGCCACCGTCTACGCCCGCGCCCGCCGCCTGCCGCCGCTGTGGCAGTTCCGCTGGCGCTGGATGGAGAACACGCCGCCGGGCGTCCATCCCTATCACGTGGCAGCATCGTTCGTGGGCTATCTGATCGAAACACACGGCATCGCCAAGGTGAAGCAGTGGTATGTCAACGCGACTGAGGCCCAGGCCGTCTTGGGCCAGAGTTTTCCCGACCTCGAGCGCCGCTGGCGCCGGTGGCTCGCCGCGCGGACCGTCGAGCCCGAGCACGAGCAGCATGTGCTGGCCCGCCTCGGGCTGGGCGACGCCAAGATTCCCGAAGGATTGATGGCAGCCGGCGAGCGGCTCTTCGATGGCCAGTCGCTGGCCGGGCTGGATCCCGAACTCCCCGCCTGCTGGCAGGTGCGCGACGGCCGGTTGATCGGCACGCATGACGGCCCGTGGACCTCGCTCTCCTCGCACGGCCAGCATGCGCCTCTGACGGCGGCGCGCGTGCGGTTCCGTCTGGTGTCCGGCGACGCGTTCAAGGTCTGCATCGATCCAGCCGGCCACAGCATGCGCGAGGCGATCTTCGCCCGCTGGTCGGCCTACTTGACGTGCGAGGACGGCTTCACCGGAAACGAAGGCGCGCCGCTGGACGACTCCGACTGGCACGAGGCCGTCCTGGTGCACTCCGGCGGCCAGTGGCGAGCCTACCTCGATGGCCTCCGCGTTCTCCAATGCCCCGCGCCGGCCCCAACCTCCGACACGCGCCTGACCATCGCCGTCGAACGCGGCGTTGTCGAAGTCAGTGACTTCGCAGCCCTTCGACCGTAACCGCTTTCTTCAATTCGCGAGCGGCGCGCGCGATCCTGCTCGTGGGCGGCCAGGCGTGCGTTTGGTGCGGCGCGGCCGAGTTTAGCCGCGATCATCACGCGGTCCGCCGCGAGCCCAGTCCCACCCAGTAGCCCATCGACTCAACCAATCCCTTCAACGATCACCGCACCCGTTCGTTGAGCAGGCAAGGAGGCAACGCGCTCAGTACTGAGTCCAAAGTCCTGAGTCCTGAGTGCTGAGTCCTGAGTGGACGCAGAGCCGCAGCGTGCGCAGCGAAAGACGGAAGCGGATGAGACGCCGTTTCGCGCGTCATTCCCTCTGCGCACTCCGCGCCTCTGCGAGAGACAGGACTCAGGACTCAGGACTCAGGACTCGTCTCAGCGCCCTCAGCACCTCAGCGTCAGCATTGTCCTCAGAATCCGCAGTCCGGGTCGGGCATCGGGCAGAACGTGTCGCAAACGCCGTCGTTGTACCAGCCGTTCAGCGCGCAGACGTCTTCGGTGGTACCGCAGTCCGGATCGGGCTCGGGGCAGAAGTCGTCGCAGATGCCGTCGTTGTAGTAGCCGTTCTCCTCGCACACGTCGCCTGTTCCAGTCTGGCAGTCCAGCTCGTCGAAGAGCGGGCAGAAGTCGTCGCAGAACCCATCGCCGTAATAGCCGTTCTCAGCACAGATGTCGACGGCTTGGCAGTCCGGATCGGGCTCGAGGCAGAACGTGTCGCACACGCCGTCGCCGTAGTAGTCGTTCTCGGCGCACACGTCGACCGGGCCGCCGAAGCAGTCCGGATCAGGCTCCGGGCATTCGTCGCAGATGCCGTCGCCGTACCAGCCGAGCTCGGCGCACATGTCGGTCACGATCGTGCAATCCAGCTCGTCGAACAGCGGGCAGAACGTGTCGCACTCGCCGTCGCCATACCAGCCGTTGGCCGCGCAAATGTCGATGACCGCGTCACAGTCCGGGTCGGGCAGCGGGCAGAAGTCGTCGCACACGGCATCGTTGTACCAGCCGTTCTGCTCGCAGATGTCGCTGACTCCGGGCAGCACGCTGATGATGCACTCGCCGTCAGCGTACTTGCCGTCGGCCAGGTCGAGCACGGCCACCGCCAGGCGCAGGTCCTCGAAATCGTCGGCGATGAAGACATCGGTAACGGCCGAGAAACTGTTGGCGAAGAACGCATCACCGGACAGGACATACCACTCGACGTCGGGCGAGATGAAGGCGCGCGTGTCGACCGACACGCGTACGGTATCACCGACTTGGTACAGGCCCGCTGGGCAGACGACCGCCAGGTGGCTCGGTCCGCCCGCGGCGCTGGTGCATAGCGGCTCGCCCTCGCGAACGTAACTCAGCGTCACCGGCGGGAACTCGAAGCTGTCATTCTCGAGATCGATGATATTCAACGTGAACGTCAGCACGCCGTCAGGACCAATCTGACCGGCGTCGAGCGCCGCATTCCACTGAAACACGTCGGGGATGCCGAACCCGGCGGTGTTGTCGCTGACCACGCCCAGGAAGCGCCGCTCGACCACGATGTCGCCAAAGCTGTCGAGCGACGTGGCCGTGTATACCGGGGTGAGTTCAAGCGTCACGCCGCCCGCCGTCTGCGTGACCGTCGCGCCGTCGGCATAGTTGATCGTCACGCCGCGCGTCAGCGAGAACACGTTCTGATCGTCGAACTCCGTCACCAGCCGGTACGGCTCGTCGACCGTGCCGAACGTCAGGCGATTCTCGATGCCCAGCTCGATGAGCGACGGAAAGTCAGACCGGGCGCACAGCACCCACGTGCCGCGCAGGTCGTTCAACGAAACCGGATAGATCTCGTCGATCGCGATCACCGGCTCGAGCTCGCCGATCTCGACCAGCAGGCTGACGTCGAGCACCTCGAAAAAGTTGGCTAGCGCCAGGCACGGCTCCTCGAGGCTCGTCCCGACCAACGGCGAGTTCGGGTTGACCGACGAGCTGAATAGATTGACCGCAACTCGGGAGTACGAGCCGAGCGCATTGCTGAACAGGTCGAAGCTGAGATTGCCGGGTTGCGAGCGCACGCCGGAGCTTGCCCGGGCGTTGGGCAGCGCCCGGGCCACATCCAGGTTGTCTACCGGCGCCTGCCCGTCGAGCACCACCTTGGCCGAGCCGCTCTTGACCAGCACGTTTGCATTCGTCCCGTCTGAGCCACGCAAGTTGACCGGGTTCCCGCGGTCATCGACCGAGGCTTTGACCACCATGCCGCCCTGCGTGCGGACGTTGAACTCGGTGACGCGCATGCCGTTCTGGCCACGGGCCGCGTTGGCCGTGATCTGGTTGCCGTCCTCGTCGGTTGCCAGCGCGAACATGCCGTCGGGGCTCGATGTAAACGCCACCCGCAGGTTGCGCTGCGGCGTGGAGTTATTGTTCTGCGGCCGTCGGCCGCCCGGCGGCGCGCCGCAGCTGCCGAAGGCCGCCAAGCCCACGACCGCGACCAGACTCTGCGCACGGATACTGCCCCAAACCCGATTGGTTTTCATCGCGTTTCCCTTCTGATCTGACATCGACAGCTTGCAGCGTCGCTCCGCCCGATGTGCGCCGCCGCCGACCCGCGCCTAGCCGCAACAGCACCTGCCATCGAGTGATCGAACAACCCTGAGCAACTACTTTAGGATCGTGAACTCGCCGTTGCAAGTGGGTCGGTTACCCAGCTTACCGGCCGGCGGCCGTGACCGGTCAGGCGGGCAGCTACCGGGATTGCGGTGCAGGCGTCCCGCCTGCCGGTGTAGTGCAGCCGAGGCGGCCGCACCCCACGAACCACCGGCCGTCCGCCATCCTGCCGCCGGGCAGGGTTGAACCAGCACACCCTGATCGCGTACCATGGTCTACATTCAGGATTCATCCGGCGTCATGCGACACACACGGGGCGAGCGGGCAGCAGTGGTTCAAGACGGCGTTGTCGTGGTCGAGGGCGGTTCGCCCTGGCCCGACGGCACGCGGCTGGTGGTTAGCCCGCTGCCGGTCGCCGGCCAAGACGTGTGCCTCCAGGCCGAGTCCGTCATCGTGGCGGGGTTCGGACTGGCCGGCCGCTGTGTCGCGGATCACCTCGAAAAAGCAGGCGTGCGTTACACCGTGATCGAAACGAATCCGGCCACCGTGGCGACGCAGCGCTGCCTGGGCCGGGCCATCATCGAGGGCGATGTGCGTGACGAAGCAACGCTTCGGGCCGCGGGCATCGAGACGGCTTGCGTACTGGCCCTGACCATCCCGGACGAGTCTGCCGTCCTGGAGGCCACCGGAATCGCGCGGCGGCTGAGGCCGGATCTGTACATTATCGCGCGAACGAACTACGCCTCAGCAGGAATGAAGGCGCTGCAGCTCGGGGCTAATGAAGTCATTAAAGCTGAACAGGCGGTCGCTTTCATGTTCCACGAGCGCCTTCGCCGAAAGCTCTGCCAACGCCCGGAGGCATCCGGGCCACGTGATCGACTGCGAGCTAACTCGTTGGCGCCAAAGTAGTTGCGCCGCTGCGGTTTTCTGAAACCGCGCCGTCGGCCCGCGCATATAAGCTTCGGCAAGGTCGTGCCCAAGGAGGGCCGACCGGGATCGGGTCGTTTCGGCCAAGCACGTTTGACGGAACCGCGATGAGTCTCGGCGAGGTCCTACTTCAGCGTAAGAAGATCACAGCAGATCAGCTCGAGCAGGCCTTGGCCGCCCGCAAGGGCCCGCACGACCGCATCGAGCGCATCCTGATCCAGCTCGGCTTCGCCCGCGAGCGCGACATCCTCGAAATCTATGGCGAGCAGTTCGAGCTGCCGGTGGTCGACCTGGCCCAGGTGCAGATCGATGCCAACCTGCTCAAGCAGGTCCCCTCGCGCATCGTCCACCGCTACCGCTTGGTGCCCATCGACCGCCAAAACGGCACGATCCGCGTGGCCATCTCCAACCCGTTCGCGCTCGAAGCTCAGGACGAGCTGCGCATGCTGACCGGCGCCCGGGTCGACACGGTCCTGGCCACCGAGGCCGAAATCCAGCGCGTCATCCGGCAGTACTACGGCGTGGCCGGCCAGACCGTCGAGGACATGATCCACGACTCGGACGTCGAGGTCGTGTCCGAGACCGGCGAGCCCGAGCGCGACCTGATCGAAGAGGCCCAGGAGGCCACGGTCGTCAAGCTGGTCAACGAGATTCTGGTCGAAGCCATCCGCGACCGGGCCAGCGACGTGCACATCGAGCCGTTCGAGAACGACCTGAAGATCCGCTACCGCATCGATGGTGTGCTGCACACGACCAACGTGCCGCCGCAGATCCGCCGCTTTCAGAACGCCATCATCAGCCGCATCAAGATCCTCTCGAACCTCAACATCGCCGAAAAACGCCTGCCGCAGGACGGCAGCTTCAAGATCGCCGCCGGCCACCGGCACATCGACCTACGCGTCAGCATCATCCCCGGCGCGTTCGGTGAGTGCGTGGTCATGCGTATCCTCGACAAGCAGTCGATCCTGCTGCGGCTTGAAGACCTCGGAATGCAGGGCCAGACGCTGGAGCGCTTCACGAAGCTGATCGAAATGCCGCACGGCATCATCCTGGTGACCGGGCCGACCGGTTCCGGCAAGACCACCACGCTCTACTCGGCCCTGAACACGATCAAGTCGGACGAGATCAAGATCCTCACGATTGAGGACCCGATCGAGTACTTCCTGGAAGGCATCAACCAGGTCCAGATCAAGCCGAAGATCGGGCTGACGTTCGCCCACGGCCTGCGCAGCTTCCTGCGGCACGACCCGGACGTGATCCTGGTGGGCGAGATTCGCGACCACGAGACGGCCGACGTGGCCGTCAACGCCGCCCTGACCGGCCACCTGGTCTTCAGCACGTTACACACCAACGACGCCGCTACCGCCAACACGCGTTTGCTCGATATGGGCGTCGAGCCGTTCCTGGTGTCCAGCTCGATCGAAGGCGTGCTGGCCCAGCGCCTGGTGCGGACGATCTGCAAGGACTGCAAGGAGCCGTACACGCCCGATCCGCACAAGCTGCCGGACGACCTGAAGCTCTCGCCCGGCCAGAAGCTCTACCGCGGCCCCGGCTGCCGCGAATGCCGCAACACCGGCTTCCGCGGCCGGGTCGGCATCTACGAGCTGCTCAGCATGACCGACGACCTGCGCGAGCTGATCCTGGAGCGGGCCAGCGCCGCCAAGCTAATCGACTGCGGCCGCAAGGATGGCCTGGTTCTGCTGCGCGAAGACGGCTGGGACAAAGTCCGCGCCGGCCTGACCACGCCGGAAGAAATCCTGCGCGTTACCAAGGCCGGCTGATGTACTGGCGCCGCTTGCTGAGACCGAGCCGCCTGCGCTATGATCACATGCATGGTCAGTCGCCGTGAAATCCGCGAAGTCGTCGACCAAATCGTCCGGTCGTTCAATCCGGACCGTGTGATCCTGTTTGGCTCACACGCATACGGACGGCCGACGAGCAGATCAGACGTCGACCTGTTAGTGGTCATGCCGTACCGCGGCGGGTCGATCCGCAAGTCATTGCAGATCAGCCGTGCCATCGATCACGGTTTTCGACTCGACATCACGGTCCGCCGCCAGGAGGATATCGACTGGCGGATTCCGCTGGGCGACTGGTTCCTCAAGCAGATCGTGGAAAAGGGCGAGTTGATGTATGAACGCGCTGGTAGCCGAGTGGATCGCGAAGGCCGAGGCAGACCTGATCGTCGCGCTGCGCGAGCTGCGGGCGCGAAAGCAGCCGAGTCTCGACGCCATCGCGTTCCACTCACAGCAGTGCATTGAGAAGTATTTGAAGGCCTTCCTCACGGATCGGTTGGTTGAGTTCCCCCGGACGCACGATCTGGAAGAGCTTCTCGCGCTGGCCGTTGAGTCGATGCCGCTGTGGTGGGCGTTCAACGCAGGTTGCCAGACCGTTACCAAGTACGCCGTCAAGATCCGCTACCCCGGCGAGACTGCTACCCGTGTCGAGGCACGCGAAGCGATCACAGTGGCGCGCGAGATTGTGCGCGCCGTGCGAAGCGCGTTGGGTTTGTCGATCACCCGATCGGCCGCGGCACCGCGCCGTGCGCCCCGCCCGTCGCGCCAGGCTGTATCGCCTCAGCGCCGTCGTGCCAGACGTCGCGCGCCGCGATCCCGGGGCTGATCCTGGAGCCGCCAGCGCCGCCAAGCTGATCGACTGCGGCCGCAAAGACGGCCTGGTCCTGCTCCGCGAAGACGGCTGGGACAAAGTCCGCGCCGGCCTGACCACGCCCGAGGAAATCCTGCGCGTCACCAAAGCCGGCTGATTTGTCTCGCGTCCCAGGCTGCTGCCGCAGACTCGGTTTTCAGAACCGCGATCGCAAGGGCGTCAAAATGCACACAATGCTGTTCCGCAACGTTCAACGCAGCATCATTCTCGCGGTCGTCGGCGCAAGTGCGTCGCACGCTTCCGCCTTCTGCCGCCGCTTGCACGTGCGCGAGTGCTGAATAACGAGTGCTCCAGGTCCTCCATGCGCACGCCCTCGCCGGCTCGCAGCTCCTGCCGTGCGCGAAGGACTCGGGCCAGGAACCGCGGGTCGTTCTCCAGCCGGAAGTCGAACCAGTCGTCTTCCGAGCGGAAGCCGATCAGCACGCCGGCCGGCCGGCCATGCCGCGTGATGACCACGTCCTCGTTCTCTGCGGCGCGCAAGTAGCGCGACAGGTCGTCTTTGACGGCCGACAGCGGTACCTCTTTCATTCCTGTTCTCCTGAGCGCCTCAGCCAATTCTCTGCGTCGGCCTTCGCCACGACAGCCAATATCTCGACAGTGCCTTGCACCACGTCGTAGAAAACCCGCATCTCGCCCACGCGAAGCCGATACTCAGGCTTGCGCAAACCGCGCAAGCGCTTGATACGACTGCGGCTCACTTTCTCGGGTGTGTGTCGCAGGTGCACCTCAATGGCATCTCGCACGGCGGGTCGATCAAACGCACGCAGGCGCTTAAGGTCCTCGATCGCCGCGGACGCAAACACAATTTCGTGCCGCATTCTGGCCAGATTCTAGCCAGATTGATGCGTCGCGTCCAGCCGCGTCACCGAAGCCGGCTGACGGCACTTCTTTCTATCATTCCTGTTGTGCAAGCGTTTTGCCACCGCACTCGCACGGCTCCAATGCGTCCATGCGGCAGACTTGTTGACACGGTATTCGCGACATGCCAGAATCTTGGCATACATGCCGAAACGACCGTCCAACCGATTCGTGCTCCTTCAAGCCCTATTCGCGTTCCCCTTCATGGTTGGCGCTATTATTGCGGTCATAGGCGTTTCGTTCATGATGTGGGACGGTGGTCGCATAACGGCAGAATCGATTGTCACGCTCTTGTTTGCCATGCCGTTTCTCGCCTTTGGTGGCGTTGGCATGTATCGCCTCCACGTGCGCTACGGCCGCGGCGCCGAGGCTGATTCGTTCCATCGTTCGTTGCAGCGCCGATCTGTCATCGTGAACGTGCTCGTTGGAGCTGCGGTTCTCGTCGGAGGCATCTCGCTCACGTGGTTCACGGTGTCAAAACATGAGGACATCCGTCTCGTGACTCTTGTGATCTCCTGTCTCGGCGCGGCTGAATTGGTGTACGGTTTGTGGCAGGGTTGGCATCGCAAGCCGCAGCCGAGCGGACCTTCGACGTTGGACGATCAGAACAGCGGCCGAATCGATTGACGGCACCGCCGGCTCGTGACGATCCGCGATTTGGCAAGCGCTTGCCCGAGCGTCTGCATCGGCCAGGATGACCAGGCGCCAGCGCGGCACGCGCGAACTCGAATTTCGCCCCGATCGTAGCAGTCCAAGTGCGTCCGCCTGATCGTACTTTTCGCATTCACATCGCTGGCCTGCGGCGGCGGGCAAAGCTCGAAAGCGCCGCGGCAGCTCAACGGTGGCGCCGCTCGCGATGCTGAGGCCAAGGCCCCTGGCACTGCTGCCGGCCCCGTGATGGCGCCCGAGCCACCGCAGAACGCGCTTTGGAGCGAGGCCGAGAAGCCATGTGTGGTCTTTATTGAGGGCGGCCGCTGCTGCCTGCCGCTTGGTCCAATCGGGCAGCGAATTATCGATGAGCGCGCAGCGCAAGACATGAAGCTGCTGCGGGACTGCCTGACGTTCACCGACGGCGACCGGACCGTCACAGTCGGCTGGCACCTTCCTCTCAGGAATTGTGACTACGCGCTGCTCGTCGCCGAGCAGGCTCTCGGCAAGGACGAGGGCCGCGTTTGCTACTCGTCGATCAACCCCTTCACGACCTATGAGATTCGCGACGCGGCCAGGCAAACCGCTTATCGCAAGCTGTTCGCCGCCGATCTACATCTCCCAGAGATTTCGTACATCTACGTCGATCAACACGGCCACGACGTGTCCGACGTCTATCGAGCAACGCCTGATTGGCCGTGAGCTGCGCGTCTCGGCCATCGATTGGCAGCAGTGGCCAGCCCGGCGCTCGGCGATCGACGATGGCCGCCACGGCAGCGTCAAACGAGCGGATGTCGGCCTAGCTCCGCTTCCTCGCCACGGATCGCCAGGGTCAGGGGACGGTTTTTTCCGTTGAAAATGGTCCCGCCACGTGTCCTTGCGCGGATGAAGGAGCGGCACGACGCAGTCCCCCTTTACAAGCGACTCGGCCCCGCTACGAGACCGGGAGACCTCGCGGCAGTCGCCCGCTCCGTATCGCGGCTCAGGACCGGCCGACCTCCGAAGCGTGTTGACGTCGACATCCCCGCCCGCCGAGAGTTCGGGACGGGCGGCCCCCAACCCTGACCCGCTCGCCGATGGGGACGCGCTACGCCGCGCCTGCCGTCCCACACTTCGACAAGTTCTGACGCTCGTCCATCCTCGCCGCGGCGATCGTCGAAAATCGTCGAAATCGGCGTGCGACAGTAAATTCCGCGGAAGTCCGGCTGGACACCGAGCGTCCGAATGGCGACAGTCGGCGTATACGGCGAAGCGTGGGACTCGGCGTCGGGCCACGCTCACCGATGCAACGCCGCTTCGGGCCGAATCAGGCCGGCAAGCGCCGGCGTCGAGCAATGGGAGCGTTTCCACGCCGTTAGACCTATTGGAGTGATGCGGGCACGCATGAACACGCTGACGAACGCCCGTGGCCGTCGCGGCCGCCGGCTGGCATTCACGCTGGTCGAGATTCTCGTGGTGATCGCCATTATCGGCCTGCTCACCGCGATTCTGGTGCCGTCGCTGAGCTCGGCGCGGCGTTCGGCCCGCCGCACGGCCTGCTCGAGCAACCTCCACCAGCTCGGCGTCGCGATCCGCGCCTACCTGAACGACAGCAAGGACATCCTGCCGTACGCTTCGGAGCTGCCGTCGTTCCCGCCCACCCCCAACCCGTTTGGAAACAACAATTCGCCGTTCGCCGAACCGAATCCGCCGATTTTTCTGGCCGACCTGATGGCGCCCTATGTCAAGAACGAGACCAAGGTCTTCCAATGCCCGAGCGACCTGCCGGGCAACCCGCCACGAGAAGTGCCCTACGTGAATCAGAGCTACTTCGAGACCGAGAAATCGAGCTACCAGATCAACCGCCGCCTGCGCGGGCGCAACGCGACCGAGGCCCGCAACCAGCTTGTGTCCATGCTGGCTCAGATGGACATCCAGCGGGCGATCTCCGAGAGTCAGTTGTGGTTCTTGAAGGATTACGCGGGGTTCCACGGCAAGCCCGGTACGGATGGGGCGTTCCGTTACTTGTACGTCGATGGACACGTGACCGGTTTCGAGGGCTTTTGATGGCCGAGCACGATTCGCGGCAGTCATTTGTGGTCGGTGTCGCATGGCCGAATTTTCGGCAGCGCGCGGCGAAGCCGTCGTGTGTGGCATGGCCAAGCGTCAGCGCGGCCATGCCCGCGGCTGCCCGCAGTGATGGAAAACGGTAGCTCGGGTCCGCAGACCCGACTCGTTCGAAAGAGCAAGCACCGGGCCGGTTCGACCGACCCGAACACAGGAGTCGATCATGTCCGTACAACCGAAGTCATCGAAGAGGGCTATTCTGCTGCTCGGCCTGCTCGCGCTGGTGTGCGCGGGCGGCGTGTCCTGGTGGGTCGCGCGGGCGCGGGCCCACGACGATCCGTCGGCGCAATTGTCGGTCGACTCGCTCCGTGACATGATGAACAAGGACGAAACCGACAAGCTGATCGCGCTGGCCACATCCGACGATCTGAGTGCAGAAGACCGGGCGCTGCTGCGCCGCAACATGCGCGAGGTGATGGAGAGCGAGATGAACCGCCGCGTGGATGAGTACTTCGCCGCGCCCGAAGATCAGCGCGTGGCCGTGCTGGACCGGCACATCGACGAGTTTCAGCAGCGCATGCCCAAGTGGATGGAGTCGATGCGCAAGCTGCGCGACGCGGAGCGCGAGCGCGAGCAGAACGCCAACGGCGGCAACTCGAACAGCGATGGCAGCGACCGCCGCCGCGAATGGATGCGCGAGGCCATGAGCAAGGAAAACCAGCAGCAGCGCGTCGAAGGCAACTCGGCCGAGCGCAATCAGAAGCGTTTCGCGTATTTTGCGGCCTCGATGGCCCGCGCCCGGGAACGCGGCATCGAGATGCCCCGCATGGGCGGCGGCGGCTGGGGCGGCCGCGGACCCGGCGGCGCGGGTCAGGGCGGCCCACGCTCAGGCGGAAGCGGTCAGGCCGGCAGCCCGCGCTCGTGACCCGCCAAGCGGCGCGGCGCTCACCGCACATTCGGAGCGCGGGCGTCCTCGCCCGCAGTCAGGGCTAGGCTGCGGCCACGTCTCGGAGCGCGGGCGTCCCCGCCCACCGGCCGTCGCAATTCGTCGTCGGGGGTGCAAGGCCACGGCGGCGACGTGACGCCGTTCCAGGGCTGAAGCGTTTGTATGCCGTTGAGAGGCGGCGCCGTGCGGAGCGGGTCTGGCACGTTTGCGCGGCCGCTTCGGTTGATGTCGGACAAGCGGCGTGTCATCGGCTATCGGGCCCAGAAGGAACTTAAGCTTCTCGGCGACGTCATCGCCAACGCCGCCCGCCCGTTCGTGGTTGTGCTCGGCGGCGCCAAGGTGTCCGACAGGTTGGGCGTCACCAAAGCGCTGCGACACCATTCTGATCGTCGGCATCATGGCGTAGACGTTCCTGGCCGCCGACGGCGCTGAACCGGATGTCCGCGCTGGTGTCGGCGTCCAACAACTCCCCGGCGCCTATTCCGCGGCGAGACGAGCATCACTCGTTTGCGATCAGGCGCCACGTCAACGTCGCGGCGCCATTGTAAATCAGCGTGAGGACGATCCCTACGGCAAGTGCGGCCACGATGGCGACAAGTCCACCTGCGCCGCGAGACTTTAGCAGGTACACCGGCACACCGACGAGCGCGAGGAGGAGGATGACCACGGCGAGCGCCGTGGAAATCCGCACACGCAGCTCTTGGCTGTCCAGCATGCACCAGTGAAGGATGAGCAACAACGCAGGAACGGTCGTGGCGATCGTCGCCACGATCGGATCCGTTCCCGAGTTGGCGCAGATCGAATCCAGCGCGCCGGCAACCGCGCTCACTGCGAGAAGCGCGAGCAAGGCGTTCCGTTTCTTGCGCCTTAGCGCCGCTGTTAGATCGCTTTCAGTCTCAGCCCCTTCGTCCATCTCATCTCCTGCGTTTCCCCGATTGAGAGCGTTCAGCGCGTGCGCGACTGGTAACCCACAGCCAAAAACACGTCCGAAGAATCCAGTAACCTGCGAGCACGACGCCGCGGACGGTGCCGCTGATCTTGCTCTTGCCGCGGCGGCGGCGGTAGGGGACGGGTAGCTCGCGGATGCGCAGGTGTTCTTCGACCGCTCGGATCTGCATCTCGGCCGTCCAGCCGAACGCGCGGTCCTGCATGTCGATGCGCGCCAGCGCGTCGCGTCGGATGGCGCGGAACGGGCCGAGGTCGCCGTAGCGATGGCCCCAGCCGATGCGAATGAACCACGTGGCCAGCACGTTGCCGAAGACCTGAGGCAACGTCATAGAGCCGCGGGCCCGCAGCGCGCGGACGCGCGTGCCGATGACGAAGTCGCACTCGCCCGCCAGGATCGGCCGCACCAGCGTGGGCAGCAGCGTCGGATCATCGCTCAGGTCGGCGTCGAGAAAGACCACGGTGCCGATCGACGCGTCGAGCTGTTGCATCCCGGCAAAGCACGCGGCGCCGTAACCGCGCTGCGGAACGTACACGTGCGTCGCGCCCGCTCCGATCGCCACGTCGGCCGTCGCGTCAGTCGAGCCGTTGTCGGCCACGATGATTCGACCGAGGCCCATCGACGACAGCAGCGGCAGCAACTCGCGCAAGCCCTCGGCTTCGTTGAGTGCCGGGATAATGACACCGACGCTCAGCAGGAGCGGTCTGGGACCGCGATCGTCCGCGTGGTGCGCTGGGTCGGGGTGCAAGGCCCCTTCGACAGATGCGAGTGCGTGACGCATTCAATCGGGGTCGGCGACCCCTCCTACAGCGCCGCCAGAAACGGATTGGTGCGCCGTTCGCGGCCGATGGTCGTTTCGCCGCCATGCCCGGACAGCACGCGCGTGTCATCCGGCAGCGTCAGGAGCTGGTCGCGGATGTTGCGCAGCAGTCGGTCACCGTCGCTGTGATGGAAGTCGACGCGGCCGATGCCGCCTTCAAACAGCGCGTCGCCCACGATGACCACGCCCGCCTCGGCGCAATACAGGCTGCGCCCGCCCGGCGAATGGCCTGACGTGTCCAGAACAGACCACGCCAGGCCGTCCAACGTCAGCGTTCGGCCGGGCACTAGGTCGTGCAGCGGCTCGCGGTGCCGGACCACGACGCCCAGCCCGACGTTGCTCGAAAGGTTCTCGCGTGGGTCGCTCAGCGCCGCCCACTCCTCACGGGCCAGGTAGATCGGCAAAGGCCCCAGCGCTGCCACGACACCGTCGATGCCGGCGATGTGGTCGCCGTGCGCGTGCGTCAGAACGATCGCCGCTGCCGTCAGGCCTCGGCCCTGCACATACGCCGTCATCTCGGCCGCGTGCGGGGGAAGACCCGGATCAATCAGCCAGCAGTCGCGGTCGGCGGCGGCGCTGACGACGTACGAATTCTCGCCGAACATCGGATCGGTCGTGACGCGGATTGAAACACGTTCGCTGACCATCGGACTGCGTATCGTACCAAAGTGGCCGCCCCACCGCAGCAGCTTTAGCTGCCTTCGCTTGAACAACATCTTCTTGACGAATTCGTCCGGCGATCCACCAGCCCTTGTATCCGTCGCTCGAACCGCACCAATTCACAGGCGCGGCATGTGCCGTAACCTCCAATCCCAGAAGAGTTTGCGCAAATCTTAACAAAACGCCAGAATTCTTTTGACGAAAGGGTTGATCTTGGGGTATACAATCGGAAACGCACTAGAGCTTGTGTGCCTAGCCCGTTTCAGTGTCCGGGCGAGAGCATGGAAGCCGATAAAGTTGGAGTCGCGCGCGAATCGTGATCTGACGCGAGAGGCCGGGCGCGACTTGAGTTCGTACGCCGAGAAATTCATCTTAGATTTAACGCCGGTGGAGGTGCAGATGTCCCGGGTTGTGCAGGATAGCGTCCGTAGTTCAAGTGTTGCGTGTCGAATCGGACGGAGTGAGTCGGTCGCGCTTGGGGAAAACGCGCTGCGGGTGCTGCGTGCGCGGTACCTCAAGAAAGACGAGTCGGGGCAAGTGCTCGAGTCGGCGACGGACTTGTTCCGGCGCGTGGCGAAGTGTATTGCCGACGCGGAGCTGCTCTACGACGCGTGCCCGGACCATCGCAGCGAGTGGGAGGAGCGCTTCTTTGCGCTCATGGCCTCCGGGCAATTCATGCCGAACAGTCCGACGTTGATGAACGCCGGCCGCGAGATGGGCATGCTCAGCGCGTGCTTCGTCCTGCCGGTCAAGGACAGCATCAACGATATCTTCGACTCGATCAAGCACACGGCGCTGATCCAGAAAGCCGGCGGTGGCACCGGCTTCGCCTTCGACGAGCTGCGCCCCACCGGCGATTACATTCAAAGCTCGGGCGGCACGACCAGCGGCCCGATCAGCTTCTGGCGGGCGTTCTCCGAGGCAACCAACGCCATCCAGCAAGGCGCTTTTCGGCGCGGGGCCAACATGGGCATGATGTACGTCCATCACCCCGACATCCTCAAGTTCCTGCACGCCAAACAGGACCTGTCGCAGTTCACGAACTACAACATTTCGGTGAAGATCACCGATGCCTGGATGGAGGCGTTTCGGACCGATCCCTCCGCGCCGCACATCGTCCGCAACCCGCGCACCGGCATCGAGTATCTGCTGCCGCGCGACCTGAAGATTTGGGAATACGACGTTCGCTCGCTGCCCGGCAGGGACCAGGCCGATCCGAAGCTGGTCTACTACACGATGCAGGACGTTTGGGACATCATCATCGACCACGCCTGGCAGACCGGCGAGCCGGGCGTAGTCTTCATCGACCGGATCAACCAGGCCAATCCGACGCCGCACATTGGCCGGATGGAGTCGACCAACCCGTGCGGCGAGCAGCCGCTCCTGCCGTACGAGGCCTGTAACCTCGGCTCGATCAACCTGGCCAAGTTCATCACCGACCCGTGTACGCTCGAAGGCGACGTCGACTGGGCCGGCCTGCGCGAGTGCGTCCGTAACTGCATTCGCTTCCTCGACAACGTCATCGACGCCAATCGCTATCCGCTGCCCGAGATCGACCGGATGTGCAAGGGCAACCGCAAGATCGGCTTGGGCGTCATGGGGTTTGCCGATGCGCTGTACATGTTGGGCGTCGGCTACAACACCGACGAAGGCGTCGCCTGGGGCGAGCGCTTCATGAAGTTCGTCAACGACGAGTCGCACCTGTACAGCGAGCTCCTGGCTGAGCAGCGCGGCTCGTTCCCCAACTGGAAGGGCAGCTCGTGGGACACTGAGCACGCACGGCCAATGCGCAACGCTACCTGCTCGACGGTGGCGCCTACCGGCACCATCAGCATCATCGCCGGCTGCTCGTGTGGGATCGAGCCGCTGTTCGGCCTGGCCTTCTATCGCAACGTCCTGAAGGGCCAGGATGAGGGGAAGGCTCCGATGGTCGAGGTCAACGAGATTTTTGCCGAGGTGGCCCGGGAGCGTGGCATCGTTAGCGAGGGGTTGATGGATCAGATCGCCAGGGATGGCACCCTCGCTAACGTTCCGGGAATCCCCGCCGACCTCCGCCGTGTGTTCGTGTGCGCCAATGACGTCGCGCCGGAGTGGCACGTCAAGATGCAGGCCGCCTTCCAGAAGCATTGCGACGCGTCGATCTCCAAGACCATCAACTTCCCGCAGGACGCCACGCGCGACGACGTGGCGACGATCTACCGCAGGTCGTACGACCTGCGCTGCAAAGGCGTGACCGTCTACCGCGACGGCTGCCGCACCGGCCAGCCGATGGCGCGGAAGTCCGGCGAGAAGCCCAAGGCCGACCCTGAAGCGCCGGCCAAGCCGGAGAAGCGCAAGCCCGAACGCCCGGCGCCTGAGCCGGCCGATCTGCCCGAAATCCTCTGCGGCGTGCGCGTCCGGCAGATCACGCCCTTCGGAAACATGCACGTCCAGATCACGGTCGATCCCAAGACCGAGCGCGAGCTGGAGGTCTTCGCCCAACTCGGTAAGGGCGGCGATCTCGCCACCAGCGACCTCGAGGCCATCTGCCGCATGGTGAGCCTGTGGCTTCGCGCTGGCGGGAGCCTGTCGCACGTCGTTCGCCAGCTCAAGGGCATCGGATCCAGCCTGCAGGTCAGCACGCGCGAAGGCAAGATCATGAGCCTGGGCGATGGGCTCGCTCGAGCCTTGCTCAAGTACACGCGGGCGAAGAGCTGTTTCGGCCTAAGAGCGCTGCTGTTGGGCGAATATGACCCATCCGACGTCGACCGCGATCTGGCAGCGCGTGCCCAAGGCGCCGGCGCCGCAAATGGCAAAGGCAATGGTCACTCCGGATCGGCAAACGGCAACCGTAGTATGCGCCACGCGGGGGCCGCTCGATCGCCGGCGCCCGCGGAATCGGGCGCCGGCGGTCATTCTAACGAAGCAGAGGACTTCAAAGTTCTGTGCCCTGACTGCCAGAGTCAATTGAGATTTGGCGAAGGCTGCGTGACTTGTGAGGCGTGCGGCTACGCACAGTGTTGATCCAGCATGACTCACCCTGTTAAGATAGGTTGTATGCATTCATCGCTTACAGAGCCATTGGCTTGATTGGTTGTGTACTGTGAGCATGTTAGCACGCTTATAGCGAATAGTTAGAATGGGAATAATTTCGACAGATCGATGCAGCGAGCGCGGATCGGCTGCGAAATCCGAATATAGCGACAGAATTTCAGAATTTTTTTGGACGCGCTGGCCAAAATCAACTATAAAAGCTCATCGGCCGAAGCCATTCGGTCGATAAATGGAGATGGAGAGGTCTGGAGGCTGCAGAGCCTGATTGGCCGGCTACGCGGCTTCCCGGATGGAACCCAACATTTTCCCGTCACCGGAGGGCTCTTCGACGGGACCGTCGTGATGCGGTCTGACGGCTTCTTTCCCCTCCGGAAAGCACCGGTGCTCCGTCTTCGGGCGGACTCGGTGCTTTCTTTTTGCACCCAGCCGCATGGCGAGCACGCGTCGCGCGGGCACGCCAACGGTTGCTTGCCAGTGCCGCCGGAGTTTCTTCCGTCTTCCCAGATATCGTCTGGACGGTCGCCTGATCGGCTCTCTCACACTTGCCGAGCGGTATAGGCCGTGTATACTGAACCGCTTGCCGGTTGGCTGGCCAGCGACACTGCCATCGGTGGCGGTCGGGTAGTCCAACGGCGAAGGAGAGTGTTTGTGCCGGTCAGGATTCGCTTGAAACGTTTGGGACGCCGTCATCGTCCGTCGTACCGGCTTGCGGCGGTCGACAGCCGGGCGCCTCGCGATGGGTATGTGATCGAAGAGCTCGGCCACTACGACCCGATCGCCAAAGACGAGCAGAAGCAGGTGTCGCTCGAGCGCGAGCGCATCCTGTACTGGCTTAGCGTCGGCGCTCAGCCTTCGGACACCGTGCGGGCCCTGCTCCGCAAGAGCGGCGTGCTGGATGAAGCCGGCGGTCAGCCGCTGGTGCTCAAGCCGCAAGCCTGAACCGGCCGACGTTGAACGAGGAAGAGCCAGCCTGGTTCGATGATGTACATCGAAGTCCTGACGCTCTTTCCGGAGGTCATCGAGCCCTTTTTCAAAGCGAGCATCGTCGGCCGTGCCGCCGCTGGCGGCGTCGTCGAGCTGCGCTGCACGAACATTCGCGACTACGCCGACAGCCGGCATCGCACCGTCGACGACAAACCGTTCGGCGGCGGAGCGGGCATGCTGTTGATGTGCGGCCCGGTTTTCGCCGCGGTTGAGGCGGCGCGAGCGAGGCACACGGAGCCGCCGCTGACCGTTTTGCTGACGCCGCAAGGCGAGCGATATACTCAGAAAGTGGCACATGAGCTGGCCGCATCACCGGGATTGATCCTGGTCTGCGGACACTACGAGGGGTTTGACGAACGCATCCGCATCGGGCTGGGTGCGCGCGAGATATCGGTCGGCGACTATGTCCTCAGCGGCGGTGAAGCCGCCGCCCTGGTGGTGGTCGATTCGGTGGTCCGGCTGCTGCCGGGTGCGCTCGGCTGCGAGACATCGACGGTGGAGGAGTCCTTCGTCGGCGAGTTGCTGGAGTATCCACAGTACACGCGGCCGCGCGAGTTTCGCGGGATGAGCGTCCCTGACGTGTTGCTGTCGGGCGATCACGCCCGCATCGCGGCGTGGCGGCGCGAACAACAACGGCTCCGGACGCGACAGCGCAGGCCGGACTTGTTTAAGGAATGAACCTGGCCGCGAACCGGCCGCTACGCTCGAACATCGGCGTGGATCAACCTGGAGACGTCAAATGAGTTCGCAATTGATCGACGCCGTGGAAAAGGCGTATAAGAAGAATCGGGTTCCGGTGTTCCGCATCGGCGACACCGTCGACGTAGCCTGCCGAATCGTCGAGGGCGAAAAGGAGCGAACGCAGCTATTCGGCGGCGTGGTCATCGCGCGGCGCGGGCACGGGCTGAACGAGATGTTCACCGTCCGGCGGATTGTGAACAACGAGGGGGTCGAGCGCACGTTCATGCTCCATTCCCCGCAGGTGGGCGACGTGACCGTCCGCCGGAGTGGCAAGGTCCGGCGAGCCAAACTGTACTACCTGCGCGACCGCGTCGGCAAGCGCACGAAGCTGCGCGAGCGTCGCGCCGCCCAGACGCGGGCGCCGCGGGAAACTGAAGCCGCCGATTCCGAACGGGAGTTGGCAGCGGTGGGCGTCTGAGCCGTGGGAGATGCCACCGGGCGACTTGGCCGGCTGGGCGAAGCTGCGGCCGCACAATACCTCAAGCGGCTGGGCTATCGGATCGTCGTTCGGAACTACACGTGTCCGGCCGGTGAGATCGACATCATCGCGGTCGACGGCCGCCAAGTTGTTTTCGTCGAAGTCAAGACGCGCCGCTCGTCCGACGCCGCGGATCCCGAGATCGCAGTTCACGCGCACAAGCGCCGACAGGTCACGCGGGCGGCCAGGTACTACTTGGCGCAGACGCGCAACCAAGACCGCGCCTGCCGTTTCGACGTGATCGCCATCGTCCTGCCCGACCACGGACCGCCGCAGATCGAGCACTTCATCGACGCCTTCGTCGCAGCGTGAATTCGATGGAAAAGGCGTCACAAGTCCGGTTGGTGGATTCGCATGCCCACCTGACTTACGACGAGCTTCGGAACGACCTGGACTCGGTGCTTGCCCGGGCCCGAGCTGTGGGCGTCGAACAAGTCATCACCATCGGCACGCACCCGCCGGACTGGGAGCGCGTCATCGAGCTGATCAGCTCCCATCGCGGCTTGTTTGCCGCACTCGGCGTCCACCCGCACCACGCCGGACGCGTCTCCAACGCCGACCTGAGCACACTGGCAACGTTGATGAAACGGCCGGGGGTCGTCGCGTTCGGTGAGATGGGCCTCGACTATCACTATGACTTCTCGGATCGACTCTCGCAGCAGCGCGTCTTCGACGCGCAGCTCCTGCTCGCTCGCGAGCGCGACCTGCCGGTGATCATCCACAGCCGCGAAGCCGTTGCCGATACGGTCGCCGCCCTCGATGAGCATGGCTTCGCTGGCCGGAGCGTGGTCTTCCATTGCTTCACGGGCACGCGCGATGAGGCGGCGCTCATCGCGGCCCACGGCTGGCGCATCTCGTTCACGGGCGTCGTGACGTTCAAGAAATCGACCGAGCTGCAGGCCATCGCAGCGGAGTATCCACCCGATCAGCTCATGCTCGAGACCGACGCGCCTTACCTGTCGCCCGAACCGGTGCGCAACGTGCGGCCGAACGAGCCTGCGCATCTTCGACACACGGCCGAGTTCATGTCCCAACTCCGCCGCGTCGAACTGGCCGGGCTGGCGGACCAGACTACAGCTAACGCTCGCCGTTACTTCGCACTCTCGCAGGAGACGATCTCGTGTGGGCGCTGATGTTTGGCCTGCCGACGTATCCGTCGCGGCGGATTGATGGTCCGGCTACGCGTGGGTGCCGCGCTGCAACGTAGCGGCTCCGTTGCCCGGTCCAGTGGCAATGTTATAGACTCGCTTCATGGGCGACGTTGCGCGAAACGGACACGGGCCCGGGAAGCAACCTTTTCTCGCCATGTCCGTTCTCAGTGCGGGGCCGATGACCAGCGCGGATTTCCGGATCGCCGTCCAGCAGCACAAGGATCGCGTCTACACGTACGCGGCGTGGATGCTTGGCGACCGCGAGGAGGCCCTGGATATAGCCCAGGAGACGCTGATGCGTCTCTGGAAACACCGGGAGCGCGTCGAGGCCAGCAAAGCAAGGGCGTGGCTGCTGTGGGCTGCGTACCGGCTGTGCATCGACCGGCTGCGGCACACGGCCACGCAGCGCGGAGCCGTCAACAGGCTCATGGATCTGGTTCAGCCCACGGCGGACGACGAAGCGAGCCGCTCGCTTCAGCGGTGCGAGCTTCGATCCACGCTGGCGGCGGCACTCGGCACGCTTTCAGTCCGTGACCGGGCCATCGTGTTGCTGCGTGAGATGGATGACCTGAGCTACGACGAGATCTCCGAGACCCTGGGGCTTCCGATTGGCACGCTCAAGGCGGCGCTGCACCGCGCCCGCGAGCGGCTGCGCGTTGCGCTGGCGCAATCTGGGGTGACCACATGAATCGACTCGAAGACGCGCCGGAACTGACGTGCTCGGCCGTTCGAGAGCTGCTCCACAAGCGGCTGGACTCCCTGCCCACCGACGACGCTTCGTGCGCGCAGATGGCGCGGCTTGATGCCCATCTTCAAGCGTGCCCGGCCTGCCACGAGCTGGATGAGGGCTGGCGACACGTGCGCGAGGCGATTCGGGCCCTGCCGCGGCTCGAATTCCCGCAAGCCGCGCTGGCGCGAGTCTGGCGTGCGACCGAGCTCGATACACGGTCCGTCGGATCGCCGTGGCGCATTCGGACCGCCGTGGGCGTCGCAGCGCTCTTGGGGCTGTTCGCGGTCGGGTTGGGTTGGGTCCTGCCCGCGCTGGTCGGCCGGGACCACACGACTTCGCCGACGCCCGGCGACGCCCGCACACCTGCGCAGCCAGCGAGCGAGCCCGCGTACACGGCCATCGAAATCGAGCAGGCAACCGAGCAGACCCGCGTCGTGCTCGGCGTGACCGGCCGCGCGCTACGCCGCGTCGAGTCCGCCACGCTCGACGGCATCTGGGCCGACACGCTCGCCCCCGCGGTCCGCCGCATCCGTGTTCGTTTACCATTCATTTCGTCCCAACCCTAGAGGAGTGCTGAGATGACCCTTGATTGTCGAGGAAACTTCATTCGAGCGCAGTCTCGCCGGTTCGCGCTTGTCGGCCTTGCGGGCCTGGTGCTCACTACCGCGCCGGCGTCGGGCGACGAGCCAAAGAAGAGCAAGGATCGGCCCAGACCGGCTTCGCGAGAGCCGGGCTACGTCGATCCGGCGCCGTTTCTGGAGCTGGTTGGCGAAGACGATGACGTGATTCAGGTGAGTCTCGACAAGTCGATCATCAAGGTCGCCGCCGCCGCCCTGAGCAAGAAGAACGCTCAGATTTCGCGGGCACTCGAGCAGATTGCGGCGATTAACGCAGTGATCACGAAGGCTGATGACCGCGCGGAAGCCCGAAGCATCGTGAGCCAAACCGCCGAGCGCCTGCAAGGCGATGGCTGGACGCAGATGGCCCGCGTCCGTCAGAAAGAAGACGCCGACGTGAACGTGCTGGTCAAGCAGGACGGTGAAACGCTGATCGGCATCGTGGCCATGGTCTTCGAGCCCGGCGAGGGACAACTGGTGTTCGCCAACATCGCCGGGAAGCTCGACCTCGAGCTGATCGCGGAGATCGCCAGCCAGCTCGATATCCCCGGCCTCGACGCGCTCGGCGAGACGCGCCGCGAGGTCGTCGACGAGCCCGCGGAATCCCGGCACGAGCCGGGTGAAGAACATGACGAGCCGCCCAAGAGCAAACCCCGTGAGAAATCACGCAAAGGCGGCCGCTGATTCGAAGCGCAGGCGCCCCTGAGCGCGACCCAGACGTCGTGGGATGAGCATGGCCATCGCGTGACGGAATGAACGATCAGCCTTGCGGCGGCGCCGGCTGCGTGGCAGCGGCCTTCGTGACCGTGGGGACCGGCCGCGGCGAGAACGCAACGGCGCACACGCGCCAATACCCGTTTTCGTGGGTCAGCTCGATGCGTGCCGTACGCGGCGGCGCCGTTGGATCATGCGGGTCGACTAGCGGCAACAGCACGGCCCGATCGGGTGCCTCGCCCTTCGCTTCCGTGCGGCTGGCGATGACGTGCATGCGCTGGTTGGCGGTCAGCCAGTCATCGTCGAGTTGGTCCACGTAATGCGCGAGTGTGGGTGCCCACGTGATGACCGTCTTGTGCACGGCTTCGTCGCGCGTATCGACCATGCGCGGCGTGACCCGGGCTTGGAGCGCGTAGATGCGCTGGGGGGCGGCGACGGCAAACTGGCGATCCAGGGCGGCGTCGCGGGCTGCCTGGTCGCCTCCGGCCTCGACGTCGTCGCGGATCGCCCGCAACAGAACGAACACGACCTGCTTGACCGCTTCCTCGACCGCGGCGTCGTCCGCGTTGGCCGGGAGCGGACCTAGCGTCAGCCCCTGGTCCGTCACGGTTCCGACCTTCACCTCCCGCACTTTCTTGCCAGCCAGGCGCGCGTCGCGCGAGCAGCCGGATTGGGCCGCGCTCAAGGTTAACGCGACCCGTATGCACCGTGCCCAAGTTCTGCGCCGAGTCGACTCCATGCAGCGTGCAGTGTAGCGGCCAAGCCGCGCGACGCAACGAACCCAGGCACGCCTCCAGTCGAATTCTCAAAGCCCGGCCGCCCAGCGGCGCGCGAAGCCGGAAGATGAGGCAGAATCCCCAGCGAACTGGGATCGTTCGATCGTTTAGCTATGTGGTCGGCGCTCGTCGCGCCGGCTGCGCGTGGAGGTGCGCATGATGTAACCATCCGTTTTCCGATGACGAGGGGATGAAGCATGAATGCTGGACGAAGCTGGTCTCACCTGATCGCAGTGGGCACCCTGACGTGGACGGTCTTTGCGGCCGAGCCCGTCAGGGGGCATGTCACACTCGACGAGCCCAACGGTGGCGAAATGCTCGCGGCGAGCGACGTGTTCACGATTGTTTGGCACGTCGCGATTCCGCACAACACGCTCAATTGGGATCTGTGGTATTCGACCACCGGCCCGGACGGGCCGTGGGTTTCGATCGCGGCCGACCTGCCGGCGGGCGACATTTCCGCCGGGGCGGTGCACACGTTTGATTGGACCGTTCCGGCCATCGGCTCGACACTGGTACGCGTCCGCGTCGATCAGGACAATTCGGGAACGGACTACTCGGACATCAGCGACGCGAACCTGACCATCAGCGTGCCGCCGCCGCCGGTGACGATTGTCTCTGCCAACCCGCCCACCGACGATCCCTGGACAACGGGCATGCAAGCCTTTCGCGACGTACTCGACACCGGCAGCAGTGTGGAGCTGGTCAGCGGGATCGGCGGAACGGGAACGGCCACACAGGGGGTCATCGCGTACAGCCCCATCAGCGTGACGTTCAGCGGAGCTCCTCTTCCGCCACCGTCGCCGGCAACCGTCATCGTGACGTGTACCGGCGATCCGCTGGACTGTCCTCAGGTCACATCCGTCAGTGGCTTGGGCGGCGGGCCGTGGCTGATCGCGCTCGATAAGCCCATTCCGCCCGGCGAGTGCACGAACCTGACGTTTGCCGGCGCCGCGTTGGGGCAGGCGTTGCAATACCGTTCGCTTGCAGGCGACGTCACGCTCAACGGCATCACCAACACGCAGGATCTGCTGGGTCTCGTGGCCGCAATCAACAACGGCAGTGCGAACGATCCCGCCAACCTGGCCCGCTACAACCTCAACCGAAGCGTCGGGGCCGGGGCACAGGTGAATACGCAGGATTTGCTGCGGCTGATCCAACTCCTGAACGGCGTGAATACGACGCAGAGCTTCAACGGGGTCAGCGTCGCGGATTGCCCGTGACAGCGTGCGAAGCGCGGGGCTTCGCCCTCCGATGGCGTGTCCGCTCGCACCGAACCGCGAGCGGACATGCCGTCAATTTCATGAGAAGCTTCCAATCGGGCGGGGCACGGCGTGATGGCCTCGCAAAGCGAGGGTTCCGTCATCCCTTTCGCCAACCGGTCTGTCCGCCGCGGTCTTCCAATGTAATGCCCAGTTCGCCCAGACGCGTACGGATCGCATCGGCCAGCGCGAAGTTCTTGGCCTTGCGAAGCTCCTGGCGCAGGTCGATCAAGAGTTTCATGAGCCCATCGGTAAGCCCGTCATCGGCAGAACTCGCGGAGACCGGCGGCATCTCGATGGATTCCAAAGTCCGCAATCACCTAGCATGGCTGATCCGCAGGAGACAACCCAGACATCGTACGAAATCGTGCACAAGCAGCTCCTGTTTGTCCGATGAGGAGGGTGTAGGAGGATCGCTCGGTCCTCCGTTCCCTCCAAGCACTGAAAGGACGGCATGACATGGCCACGCGTCTGTGCGGTTCACGACGATCCGGAGCGCTTCTAGTCGCCATCACGACGTTCGGGTTCAGCGCCGGCCCGAGTCTGGGCGAAGAGCCGCAGGTCAGCGAACTCTTCCCCGCCCAGATATCCGTCAGCTACGCCGATCGCGTGAATATCGCGGTGTTTGGGTCGAACCTGTTCCTTGACGCGCCCTGTGAGGATTGCTTCGCGGTGCTCGAATTGAGCCGTCCCGGCTTCCCGCCCGTGCTGAGCTTTACCTACTACTACAGCTCATTCTTTGATGAGTTGAGAGAAACCGAATGGGCCGAGTTCGATTCGATCGACCTGTCAGGATTCCCAGCCGGCACTTTGGATGCCGCGTTCACCCGTGCGGACGGAGCCCAGGTCAGCGTCCCGGCCGCTATTCGCCTCGTCGACCCGGGCGTGACGGTCTCGGTGGTTGGGGCGTGGGGAGGGCGGGTCCGTGGCGTGCACGTCGAGGGCCAGCTCGCCTACGTCTGCGCCGGCCAGCGGCTTGTCATCGTTGATATTACTGATCCGCTCATGCCGGTTGAGCTTGGTGCGGTCAATTTGCAGGCGTCGGCCAACGACGTTTTGGTTTCGAGCGGCTACGCGTTTGTCGCGGGGGATGGGATCGTCGAAGCCCATACGCATGGGGTCGATGACGCCCGGCTTTTCTCCGTGGTCGACGTGTCCAATCCTGTCCAGCCGCAACTTGTATATGCCGGATGCTTGCAAGGAACCAACAGCCATTGCCCCGGCGGACTAACCGCGGGCTTCGTCCGCATGGAGCTCCACGGTAGCCAGGAGATCTATGCCATCTCTGAGCACGGCCATAATGTCCACGTCATTGACGTCACGACTCCAGCCCAGCCCGTGTACGCCGGCGACAGGCTGCAAGTGGCCGCCACGATCTACGACTTCGCCTTGGCTCCCGATGGCACTGAGCTTTATGCGTTGCTAAAGCCCGGGGGGCCGGCGCAGGTACACATCTACGACGTGTCGAGTGCGGCGTTTCAGCTCGAGCCACCGCCGCTAGGGTCGGTTGTGCTGGCCACGGACTCGTATGCGGACGGCGTATCGCTCGCGCTGCAAGGAGATCATGTGTACGCGACGACCAGCCACACTGAAGGTGTGTTGGCCATCATCCATGTTGCCAACCCGGCCCAGCCCACGGTCACTGGCGTGTTCGATACGGTATCGGCGGGCGAAGTTGACGTGAGCGGAGGAGTCGCGTTCCTGGCCGACGGCGGTGACCTCAAGGTTATCGACGTATCGACCAATCCGGCCGCTCCGCAACTGCTGGCCACGGTGCAGACGCACGGTTCGATCTACGGCGTCGAAGTCTTCGGCCCAATCGCAGTGGCGAAAGATGGCGGCGAAGGCGCGATCCTTTTCGACGTCTCGAATCCCAGCCAGCCAGTCCGGCTGGGGAACTACCATTCGCCGGAGCGCCTCCGCAAGGCGGTGAAGGACCAAGGCCTCCTCTACGTTACGGATTCAAGCAACGGGTTCAGCATCCTCGATATCGCGAACCCGGCCGCCCCGGCCCTGGTTGGCGTGTATCAAACGACTGAGTTTGGGCATGGCAACTGGGACGTCGCTGTGCGCGACGGACTGGCGTATCTGGCGGCGGGGCACGCCGGAATCGAGATCGTCGACGTGGCTGATCCAACATCGCCTTCGCTGGTTGGGCATTTCCCGCTCAGCTACCCGTCATACGCCGCAGCCCTGACACTCGCGGGCGATACTGCATCGGTCGGGATCGATGGCAGGGTCAAGACCTTCGACATCAGCGACCCATCCGATATCGCCCTGTTAGGCTGTGTGCACGTGGGTGGAACGCCAGTAGCGATCGAACTGGGCCTTGATGGCGTGGCGTTTTCCGGCAATACCGGCGATGCGGACGTCGTCGATGTATCCGATCCGGCTCAGCCTACGATTCTCAGCAGTACCCCACCCTCGGCGTTCGATCTGGTCTGGAACACTGGCTATCTCTATGCCTCTGCGGACAATGGACCCCTCGGGATCGTGGATGTTACCGATCCCACAGCGCCAGCGATCGTCTGGTCGCTACCGGCGGACAGTCGTGTGACCGGTGTCGCCGTGCAGAATCGGCGGGCCTATTTTCCCGACGCCGAATTGCAAATCGCCGATGACTTCTCGTTCATTCTCCTCGATGCCACGCTGCCCGCTGCGCCGGTGGGGATCGATGTGCCGCTCGGGCTGCCCGGCTGTACCGGACTGGTCGTCGACGAACCGTACCTGTACGCGGCCGACGATCACGGCTCGGGCCTGACCGTCTTGCGCTTCGATGGGCTGGCGCCACCCGGCGATCAGGACTTGGATACCGATATCGACTTGGCCGATCTGGCGGCCACCGCAGCCTGCCTGGCCGGCCCGGTAGTCAGCCAGGCGCCTGCCGGATGTTCGCCCTAGCCCAAGTTAGAGGGTTTGGCGGCGGTTTCAAGTTTTTTTCGGAGCGGATCGGCCGTGGCGTGGTCGTGCGCTGGGAGCGCGCCGGCAAGCCGCGTGTAGTCACGACAGAGTTGGTTGCC
>Ga0187892_10001434_pt1 | contig 54416 bp, 41 predicted proteins | sample MA1701073metaG_FD_139345 | JGI IMG/M metagenome (GOLD analysis project Ga0187892, IMG submission 139345) | Bio-ooze microbial communities from a basaltic lava cave in the Kipuka Kanohina Cave System on the Island of Hawaii, USA - MA170107-3 metaG ...
CCGCCTCTTTCAAAATCAGGACGATCTGCTCCTCACTGAACCTGCTCTTCCGCATGTCCTTCCTCCCCGCACACTCGGCCCGGTCACACTACCATTGGCCCAGTTGTCGGGGAGCAGGTCACAGCTCAGGCGCCAGATGCTGCTTAAACGTGCCAACGATTCGTATGCGGCGCTCCGTGCCCGTCCAGACATGTGGGGAGAAGAACAGCGGGAGCGGCGCATGTGGGAGGGCACTTTGGCTGATGACTTTGAGAGCGCCGGGTGACTTCGTCACTCGGGGTGAGCTTGTCGAACCCACCTCCATCCCAGGGAGATATTTGGGAAGTAAACCTGAACCTGACGCGGGGACATGAACAGGCAGACATACGCCCGGCGCTGGTGGTCTCCGTGGATGCCTTCAACCACGGTCCGGCCGGGCTCGTTGTGGTCCTGCCCACCACGACGACGGCCAGGGGCATTCCGTTTCACGTGCCGGTGCGGCCTCCAGAAGGTGGAGTAAAGGCGCCGAGCTTCATCAAGTGCGAAGGTGTCCGTTCAATATCAAGAGAACAGCTCATTTCCCTGTGGGGCTCGGTCTCAGTGAACACCATGAATGCCGTAGAGGACCGGTTGCGGGTCCTGTTGGACTTGTGAACAGGCTCTTCGAGAGGCCCGCGCAGGGCCGTTGCGTCCTGCTCGTCTACCAGCAGGCGAAGGCGCAGGGCGTGCAGCAGGAATTCAAGTTTTCCCAGGGCGGCACATGAGCCAATGTCGTCAGAACGTGATGCGTAAGAAGTTAAGAGAAGCCAGGCGCCTGCTGCGGCAGCATCCGCAGTGTCGCTCCAGCCTGACCGTAGATTCCCGCGGAAGATTGGTCCTGCCTGCTCAGGTCAGGCACGAGTTAGGTATCGAGCCCGGACCGATATTTACGCTCTTCGCCGACACATTAGATATGCGCCTTGTTGCCTATGAGCACGTCTTGCGCCGTGCAAAGCAGTTCGCCGAGGAATACCGAGGGACTGGACTTCTATCGGACGAGTCGATATTTGAACGCCGTATCGAGGCGCTGGCCGAGGATCTGAAAGATGAAGATGCCGCCCGGCTCCGCATATGGGCTGCTGGCCGCCTACGAGTTGGTTAGTCCGGACGCTACGTGCCTCTTCGACTGGCTCAGCGAGAGCGTAGACCGTGAGCCGTAGAAGGCCGGATGATTTTTCGCCCTCACCCCCGCTCCAGCGCCTTCGCATCTGCGCTGCGGCCGGAGTCGCGATACGCCTTCGCCAGGTTGCGGCGGTACTCAATGGTCGCAGGGTGGTCCGGGCCAAGCACATGTATCGCGATTTCAAGGTTCTTTTCGAATGACGGCAATGCCGTCGCAGCCCTCCCCGTCATCGCATAACCTATCATCAGGCTGTTCCGGCTCGCTATCGTGTCCAGGTGCTCCGGCCCAAGCACCGCTTCCCGGAGGCGCAGCGTCACCTCGTCCAGTTTCACAGCTTCCTTGTGCCGGCCCAGCGCGCGATAGCAATCCGCCAGGTTGCTGCGGCTGGCGAGCGTGTCCGGGTGCTCTTCACCGAGCGTTTTGAGCCTGACCTGCAGCGTCTCTTCATCAAGCTTGGCCGCCAGCCCGTTGCGCCCAAGGCTTTTGTAACCGACGGCAAGGTTGTCACGGCTTGCGAGCGTGTCTTTGTGCTCCGGCCCGAGCACCCGCTCCCTGATTGCAAGCGTCTGCTGCCAGAGCTTCAACGCATCTACGGTGCGTCCCATCGCGCGGTAGCCGGCAGCCAGGTTGTTGCGGACGGCGAGCGTGTCAGGGTGGTCAGGCCCGAGCGTCTTTTCGGTTGCCCGCAGCGTTTCCTCGTCAAGCGCCACGGCCTCCGCGCTACGCCCTATCGCGCAATAACCGCCGGCAAGCTCGCACCTGACGGCCAAAGTCTCCGGGTGTTCAGGTCCCAGTGTCTTTTCTTTTATCTGGAGAGCGTGCTCCCAGATCCCCACCGCCTCCCTGTTTCGCCCGGTCGCGCTGCAACCAGCCGCCAGCATGTTGCCGAAAGATAAGCGCAGAGGGTCGTCTTCCCCTAGCTCCGAATGAGCGTGCGCGAGGAAGGCCATGAGGTGTGGGAGTTCGGCCCTGAACGGCCGGGAGTCTTTTTGCGACGTATCAAACGCGCGCTTTGTGACGCCGCCCAGGGCTTTCTTGAAACTGCCCGGGCGCACCGTGGCAGCGATGGCCGCGGCAACCAGGGGGTGTACGCTCACACTCTTTCCCGCACGGAACTTCAGGACGGACTGGCGGGCGCAGGCTTCCAACACCTGCGCCGTACTTGCTTCGTCCTGTGAGCCCAGCGCCGTGGCGAGCGCCCAGGGAACTGGCGCGTCTGCGACGTACCCGAAACCGCTCAAAAATGCACGGGCGCCCTGTGGCAAAGATTCCAGGGCCCCTGAGATAGCGTGGAAGGCGCCTTTGGACTTCGGGACGGAGTCACCCAGGCGCTCCTTGAAGACATCGTACTGCGTGGGTTCCGGAGGGCTTTCGACTCGCTTCAGGACTTCTGCTGGGGTCGTCTGGGAGCCCAGGCGCAAAGCCAGGGCCTCGAGGGCCAGCGGCAGGCCGCCCACGGCTTCTGCGATTTTCGGCAGAGCTTTGTCCGCAGCAGAAACCTTTTGTCCGGCCCGTGACCTTAACAAGGCAACTGCGCTCGCGGCGTCAAGCCTGGCGACATCGTGCTGCCGCCAGCCATGTGACGGACTGTCGAGGCGGCCTCGCACTGTGATGAGGAGTTTGACTTCTGCTGAGCGGGCGACGAGGTCAGTTATTTGCGCTTCGTCTGGCATGTTGTCAATGACCCACAGCCGGGCGGTCTTCATGCCGGATAGGAGCCGGGCGACCTCGCGTCCGGCTTTCTTGACATCGCTCTCTGTGCCGCTGCCTTCTGACACGCCGAGCAGGGGCGCAAGGGCATAGAGAGTGTCTGTAGCCGTGTCACCCGCCTGGGTCCACCAGCCTTTGATACCCAGGTTGTGGACGGCCTCGGCGGCTGCGCGGGTCTTGCCAGCGCCCGGGTCGCCATACAGGACCGTGACCTTTGCATTGCGGACGTCGCGCCTTACCGAGCGCACGAGGTCACGCCGGCCAAAAAAGGCCCTGGGCTGCGGTTGCGGCGCGCCGATGATTCCTGCTGTTTTCAGCAGCGGGCTGCCTATCTTTAGCGCGCCAATGGTTTTCGTTGTCCAGCTAACGTTCGTCGCCAGCAACGTCGTCAGCCGGTCAGGTTTGCGGAGGATCATATAGGCCAAATTGACAGCGCCGTCTGACCCGGCACGCTCGGGTGTGACTGCTTTGTATTTGTAACGCGCTTCGGGACGGCGTCTCGCGGGACACGCCACCTTGAGATTCATTTCAGAGTGCTGCAGGCCCCCGGTCACTCTCCAGCGCCCACCTGTGGCTAGAGCCTGCGCGGGTCACAGTACGCCTTGCCCGTGCGATTAGTCCACGTGACTTTTTTCCGGTCTGGGGGTACTTTTGCAGGAGTGCCTGGCCGCCTCTCCCGGAGCATGGTTGACGGGACCCACCTCGGTGAGTGTCCAACCGACGTTCTCGTGTCTTTGATGGGAGTAGTTTCTGTCAGATAAGGGCTAAAAATCCCCCTGATGGTTATGGGCACCCAGTGGCAGCCCTGGTTATATCCTCATAGCTATGAGGATGCTTACCTGTGTGCGGTGTGGCCATACCTGGTTACCACGCACCAAAAAACCAGTCCAGTGCCCCGCATGTCACTCGTCTTGGTGGAACAGGCCACGCAGCGCGCCGCGGCCACGGGAGGCCCTGAGCCTTCACCACCCGATTTTCTCGTTACTAAACGACCTGAAGAAGCGTCGCCTCATCAAGGACTGGGTGCTTTACGGGGCGTTGGCCTACATTTACTACGAAGAGGTGTTACTCACGCGAGACGCCGACGTCCTCGTCACGGTCTATGGCAAGCCCGGGAAACTCATCACCCCAGAATACACGGCAGTGCTGCGTGAACTTGGTGCCCGCGGCCGGATGGTGGGTGAAGCAGCCACATTTGAACTCCACGGCACGCCGTTGCACCTACAGATATTCGACGCGACGGGGCATGACCAGTGGGAAGCCATGGTCGCCGATGGGTTGAAGACCTCCATCGGAGAGGAACAAGTCAAGGTTGCATCTCCAGAGCACCTCATCCTCATGGCCCTCCAAGCGTATCGCCCCGCCAAAGACATGCCAAGAATCCCTCCTTTATACCGCAGGGCCAGCAAGAAGAAACTGGACCAGTTGCTAGAGAGGTTCGACCGCGATGGGACCCTCCGCTCGAGGCTCACAAGAACACTTGAAGTCCTTGGTTGACACCAGCCTCGAGGCGCTGATCGCCAGGGAACGCGAGCAGAAGAACCTCTGGCGAGAACAGGAAAGGCGGCTTCCGTTTCAGCAGAAGCTGGCCATCCTGGAAGCGTGGCTCACGACGCCGGTCAAGAAGGCCCGTTCCGGCAGGCAACGCTGACTTGTGACGGCGATCTTCCCGTAGTTCACCTGGCTGGTAATTCCAACTAGCCGGTGGCCTGCGCCTGCGCGGGTCACGTACGCCTTGCCCGTGCGATTAGTCCACATGTCTTTTTCCGGTCTGGACATCCTTTCACTTTCGGCCCCGGACCGCCCACATTGCCGGTCGTACACAACCGAGTCTCTTTCACTGATGCCTTGATTTGGGCAACCGCCCATTCAACCCAGCAGAAGGTCGTCTATTCTCTAGACGAGCGCTTTCCTGCTGATGGAGTCCATGTCAGACGCCACCGGCCAGGGCCGCAGCCGCCCATGCTGTCCTGCTACCCTGCGGCCACGTTGATGTTCCCGTCTGCGTCCGCCTCCCAAAGCGCGACAAACGGCAGGCCACGCCGGCGTACTTCGTCTGACCCGCCCTGCCGCCTGTCCAGCACGCAGAGCGTCACTACGACCTGACAGCCAAATTTTTGGATCTCATCTATCGCCGTCAGCAGGCTGGCGCCCGTCGAGACGGTATCGTCGAGCACGGCGACTTTCATGCCGGGCCGCAAAGGGCCTTCGATCAATTGGCGGGTGCCATGTCCTTTGACATCTGACCGTACGAACGTACCTGCGAGTTCCTGAGCCATCACCGTGCGGCCGCTCCCCGCACTCGTGGCTTGAGGCCGGTCTCGTCTGCTACGCATGGTGATGGCGCCCACGATGGGCACGGCAGCCACAGCTGGGCCGCCTACTGCCTCCGCGCCAGCCTGACGGGCGATGTCCAGGAACACAGAGGATATGAGGTCTGCGCCTTCAGGGTCGAGCGATAACAGCCGGCCGTCGAAGTAATACGTGCTCTTCTGGCCGGACGACAGTGTGAAGTCTCCGAATTTCAGCGCGCCAAGCTCCTTCGCGCGCTCCAGTAACCGCTCCGCCGCTTTACGTCTGTCCAACCCGGCTCCTCCAATGACCCCACCTTCACTGGGAGAGGGCCTGAGTGGGCCCGCTATTTCCTGGTCCCTGCCGCCTCTGGCATGGCCCGGTACAGCCCGTGCCTGCGGATGTATCTTTCCACCGCGGACGGCAGGATGCCTTCGCAAGACTCCCCTGCCTGGAGGCGGCGGCGTATCTCCGTCGCGCTCACGTCCAGCATCGGCCCCTCGGCGAACTTCGCCCACCGGCCTGGGTGGCCGTCCGGCAGCTCAACAGGTTTCGGGGCCCCCGGCCTGCCGACCGCCGCGAGCACGCACTGGCCGATGATGTCTTCGGCGCGCTCCCACCTGTCCAGGTGGCGGAGCGAGTCAGCCCCCAGCACAAGGTACAGCTCCGCTTCGGCGCCGTAGACAGAGCGCAGGTCTCGCAATGTGTCGGCGGTGTAGGTCGGCCCCGGCCTGTCGAGGTCAACTGTCGAGACGGCGGAACCCGGCTCGCCTGATACTGCCAGCCGCACCATCTGCAGCCTGTCTTCTGGCGGAGCCACGGGGCCCCTTTGCCTTAGCCAGGGCCGCGGCGCGGGCACGAACAATACGAGGTCCAGCCCGAATGCGTCCCTGGCAGACCTCGCAACCGCCAGGTGGCCCTCGTGGATGGGGTCGAAAGTACCTCCGAACACACCGATGCGCCTCGGCCCGGTCCGGGCGGCGCCGTCCACTGAAACCTCGCCCTCCTCGTCGCGGGCAGGCGCGCGTTCAGCCCGGGCGCGACCGTCGCGTGAAAGCCGTGCGCTGCGTTGGCGCTCCGGCCCACTTCGCACTGAAAGGTCGCTACCTAGTCCCACACGAACTCCCGGTCTGCCACGAGTATCTTGTCGCCGCGCTTAACGCCAAGCCTTTGGAGGTCGTCCAACACTTTCATGTGGCCGAGCCGAGCATGGTACTGCACGCGGACTGACCAGTCGCTCAGGACGCTGCCCTTCGCCAACCTCACAGCAACTGGGTGGACGATGCGGAACACGCCCGGCGCCTCGGCGACCGCGTTGGGCTTCGAGCCTAGCAGGCTGGGCCTGATCACTGGCGGCTCAGCCTCCTGATGCCGCTTCAGCGCGCCTGCGGACCGGGCTTCCTTCACCACGCGCCACACCTCATCGAGCAGCTCGCGGGTCCCTTCATGCGTCGCCGCGGAAATAAAGAACACCTTCCTTGCCGGCCCGGCCTTCCGTTTCACAGCCGCCAATATTTTCGCTTTGCTTGCGACGACTTCCGGCATGTCAATTTTGTTGACGGCGATTATCTGATGTTTTGCCGATAATCCCCGGCCAAATTGCTCAAGCTCCCTGTCAACTAACGTAAGGTTGGCCGCCGGCCGTTCCGCTGACCCGTCCAGCACGTGTACCAGCACACGCGTACGCTCTATATGTTTGAGGAATTCGTCTCCCAGACCGGCGCCTGCGTGGGCGCCCTCTATCAGCCCAGGGATGTCCACGGCGATGAGCCGGTCGAACCTTCGTTCAACGACGCCCAGCACAGGCTCAAGTGTCGTAAACGGGTATCCGGCGATCTTGGGCCGAGCGGCGCTAATGGCGGCAAGCAGACTGGATTTACCCGCATTGGGCATGCCGATGATGCCCACGTCAGCGAGGAGCTTCAATGTGAACTTCAGAGATTTTTGTTCGCCTTCTTGACCTGATTCTGCAAGTAACGGCGTCTGGTTTGTTGAAGATGCAAACCTCGCGTTGCCCCAACCCCCTTCACCCCCTATGGCTACGCGCATTTGCTGCTCATGGGTATTGAGCTCACCCAGCTTCTGTGCTTCTCCCTCACTTACAACCTCAAAGACTTCAGTCCCTGCAGGTACTCGGACTTCCAGGTCTCCTCCATTTCCACCACTCATATTCCTGCCGCCGCCATCCTCCCCGTCTTCCGCCTTGAAAGACTTCTTAAACTGGAACCCCTTCAGCGTCACCAGAGCCGCGTCTGCCACCAGATACACATCGCCGCCTCGTCCTCCATCTCCTCCCGCAGGCCCTCCCCGAGGTACGTGAGTCTCCCGCCGGAACATTACTTTTCCACTCCCTCCGTTTCCTGCCTTCACTTCTACTAACGCTGAATCAATCATGTGGATGGTCTCAGTACATGTCCTAGGTAGCTAAAAGAGCAGTAACAGTGTTGTGGAGAGTGTGGATTCGGTGATGGAGGTGAGATGGACGACATGTGAGAAGAGTAACGGGACGAAACACTGAATGTGCGGACATGTGACTGGAAATGCCTGCACCGTGGGGAATGTGGCACGTCGAGGACCGGGCTGCCTAACAATTCTCCACAGAAATCGCGAGTTATCCACAGGAAGCAAGGCGGTTTTCCGCAAAATAGCGCTTTTCGTGTTGCCAGATCAGGTAAGGGCCGCCAGGTTCAGCCCGTGTACGCGCCAATGAGGCAGCGGTTATTCGGCGACCTTTGCCGTGAGCGCCTGCCTGATGGCTATCAGGTCGTGCCGGAGCCCGGCATCTGTCTCGATCTGCTCCTCGAAGCGCTTCTGGGCGTAGAGCACCGTCGAGTGGTCTTTGCCGCCAAGCAGCTCACCAACACGCGTTGAAGGCAGCCTGCTTTCCTCTCGCAAGAGGTACATGGCAATGCGGCGCGCGAGTGCGGTTTTCTTGTCTCTCCGTGGGCCGCGCAGCGTCTGCTCGTCCACGCCCATGTGCTCTACCACCGCGCTTATGACCGCGGTGGCCGATGGCGGGCGCGCAGGCGGTTGCGAAAGCAGGCTGCGGAGCGCCTGTTGTGCCAGTTCAGAGGTGATGGGCGTGCCTACAAGCTGGGCGTAAGCGATAACCCGGTTCAGCGACCCCTCCAGCTCCCTCACGTTCATGATGGTCCGGCGGGCGAGCATGTCCAGCACCGTCGCGGGCGCTTTGGCGCCGGACCGTTCCGATTTGGACTGCAATATCGCGTAGCGGGTCTCATAGTCCGGGGGCTGTATGTCCACCACCAGCCCGCCCTCCAGGCGCGAGATGATCCGCTCCTCCAGCAAAGACCTGCGCGCGGGTTCATCGCCTGTGACAACGACCTGTTTGCCACTCATGTGCAGCTCGTTAAAGGTGTGGAAGAACCCTTCCTGCGTCTGCTCCTTTGAGGCGATGAACTGGATGTCGTCTATGAGCAACGCGTCCGAGCTCCTGTAGCGTTCCCGGAACTGGTCCGCGGAACCTTCGCGGATGGACTTGATGTATTCGTTCGTGAAGCGCTCTGATGAGACGTACATCACACGCATACCGCGCGAAGTAAGGGCGTGGCCAATGGCGTGCAACAGGTGGGTCTTGCCCAGGCCCACTTCAGAATAGATGTAGAGCGGGTTGTATACCTTGCCAGGCTCTTCCGCGACCTTCATTGCGGCTGCCGCGGCGAGCCGGTTGGATGGGCCAACGACGAAAGAGTCGAACGTCAGGCCGGGCCGCAGCGGCGCGCCAACTGACACGGAAGGCGCAGGAGGCTGCCGTTCACCGCGCGGGGCTGTATCGTTCGGCCCTGCGCTGACCTGCCCCTGATGACCACCCGCGCCGACTTGGAACTCGACAAAAAGCGGCCGCTTCGCGACGCGCTCGACGACGCGCTGGATGACGGAGGCCAGACGTCTTTCGAGCATCTCTGCGGCGAATGCTGAAGGAGTCGCTACGATTAGCGTGTCTCCTTCGATCCCTATCGCCGTGGTGTCCTTTAGCCAGGTCTCGAAGTTCGGGCGCGGGACTTCCAGCTGCAATTGGCCCAACGTTGCCGACCACAGTTCCGTGTGCGTGGCGGGTGCGCTCTGTACCACATCTCCTCCGGGAAAAGACGACCGCAGGCCTGTATCAGGGCCTGTAGGTTCGCGCGTAAATAAACACTGAAGCCGGTCCCAGGCCTGTGCCGGTCCTGCCCCCTACAGGCAGCCCCTGACGAAAGGACCGTCAGGGCCGGCTCTTAATCACGCCCGCTCCGCGGGCGTACCCGGGACAACCTTTAATATGGTTAAGGCACAGGACAGCCCCGGCGGACCGGAGACAGCCCCATGATCATTTGCCGAGGGCAACGGTAACATGACCCGCTCTGGGAAAAGCAAGCCCTGAGCGGCCCTAAAACGGCCTCAATCCCCACGATTTTCACGCGAGTTCGCGGGCAGTGCATGAACGGTGAACTTGAGAGAACGTGCGTTCGTGCTTGTAGAGGCCCGTTTCCCAACGCCTTGAAAATAACAGGCCCCGGCGTAGCGCAGCACCGTCCAAGCCACCGCACGCCCGTCCCCGCGGACCTTCAATACTAATTTCAACATGTGAAATCTCCTGAGCGGAAGCACCGGATGGCAGCGCAGCTAGACCTTGTGTTTTTCGGCTCGCCCGCGGCCGCGGCGCTGACGTTGCAGGCCGTGACAGCACGCGGGCACCGCGCCGCCGCCGCGTACACCCAGCCCGACCGGCCCGCCGGCAGGTCCGGCGCCCCTGTGCCGACACCGTTCCGTGTGGCTGCGGAGAAGGCTGGCGTACCCGTTCTCACGCCGAAGTCGCTCCGTGATGCCGCTGCTCAGAAAGAGCTAGCCGCCTTCAAGGCCGACGTATTCATAGTCGTGGCCTACGGCAAGTTCTTGCCGCCAGAGGTCCTGCGACTGCCCCTGCTCGGCACGCTGAACGTCCACCCGTCGCTACTGCCGAAGTACCGCGGACCGAGCCCTGTGCAGCAGGCCATCCTGGACGGCACACCGAAGACCGGCGTGACTGTGATGCTCCTCGACGAGGGCATGGACACCGGACCTGTGCTGGCGCAACGAAGCGTGCGCCTCAGTGGCGATGAGACGGCGGGCGCGCTTACAGCCCGCCTGTTTGAACTGGGCGCGGAGCTCCTGGCGGAGACAGTCGACAGGTGGGTGGCAGGCGAAATCAGGCCGCGGCCCCAGGCCCAGGCGGAAGCGACCGTGACGAAGCTGCTTTCTCGCGAAGACGGCGAGGTTGACTGGTCGAAGTCCGCTGAACTTATCGCCAGGATGGTGCGGGCGTACGACCCCTGGCCGGGCGTGCACACTCGCTGGCGCGGGCAGGGTGTGAAAATACTGGAGGCCCATGCGGCTTCAAGCGCAGAGCAGAAGCCGCCAGGCGAAGTGTCGGCGTCAGGCGGGCGTCTGTTTGTGGCGACCGGAGATCGCGCAATTGAACTGGTCCGACTGCAGCTCGAAGGTCGCCGGCCCCTGTCTGCCGGTGAGTTCCTGCGCGGCCACCCTGGCATCGCCGGCGCCACGCTGCCATCGTGAACCACAGGGAGCGTAGTGGCACGCCGTGCACCAGCGCCGCCCCTACCGCATCCCACGCATCATGCCAAGCAGCGCCCGTTTGCCTCCCGGCGTGGACATCTTCTTCATGACCTTCTGCATCTGCCAGAACTGTTCCAGCAGCGTGTTCACCTGCGCTGGCGTGGTGCCTGACCCTGCGGCGATGCGCTTGCGGCGGGAGCCGTTGATGAGTTTGGGGTCGCGCCGCTCCTGAGCGGTCATGGACAGGATGACAGCCTCGACGCGCGCCAGGCGGTTGTCGTCCATCGAGTTCATCGCGGCCTTCATGCGCAGGCCGCCCATGCCCGGCACCATGCCAAGGATGTCCATCACGCCGCCCATCTTCTTTATAGCGCGGAACTGGTCCAGGAGGTCAGTCATATCGAACTGCTTCTTGCGGAGGCGCTCCTCCAGCCTCGCCGCCTTTGCGACATCGAACTGGCCCTGCGCCTTTTCGATGAGCGTCTGGACGTCACCCATGCCCAGGATGCGGGAGGCGACACGTTCCGGAAAGAACTCCTCCAGCGCGTCCGGCTTCTCGCCGGTGCCGATGAATTTCACGGGCAGCCCGGTCACCGCGCGCATGGAGAGCGCCGCGCCGCCGCGGGCATCGCCGTCCATCTTAGTGAGGATGATGCCCGTGAGGCCGATGCGCCGGTGGAACTCTGAGCCTGAACGCACCGCGTCCTGCCCGGTCATGGCGTCGACCGCGAGGAGTGTCTCGACAGGGTGCGCGGCGTCCCGGACCTGCTCCAGCTCCTGCATGAGCTCGTCATCAATGTGCAGGCGGCCGCCGGTGTCGAGGATGAGCCAGTAGACGCCTTGCCTGGCCGCTTCTTCTACGGCCCGCCGGGCGACGGCGACGGCCGAGTTGCCAGCCGCGGGTTCGTGGTGGACGGGCACGTCTATCTGCCGTCCCAGTTGCACAAGCTGGTCAATGGCTGCCGGACGCCGCAGGTCGCAGGCCGCGAGCATGACAGGGGGCGCGGTGCGTTGCTCTCTTGCCTCGCGCTTGAGACGCAGGCCGAGCTTTGCGGCGGCGGTAGTCTTGCCCGACCCTTGCAGCCCGACGAGCATGATGACGCTGGGAGGCCTATCTGCGCGCCTCAGCCCGGCGACGGTGCGGACAGGGGCGGTGCTTGCTGAGCCCGACGGTTGCGGCCCCTCTCCCTTTGAGGGAGAGGGTAAGGGTGTGGGTATGGGTGTCGCCTCGCCGCCCAGGACCTTCGTCAGCTCCTCCGCAACAATCTTGACCACCGACTGGCCGGGCGTGAGCGAGGCGAAGACCTTTTCGCTGACGGCGCGATCGCGGACCGCCGGTATGAACTGCCTGGCGACCTTGAAGTCAACATCGGCCTCGAGGAGCGCCAGCCGCACCTCGCGCAGCGCCTCGTCAATGTCCTGTTCGGACAGCTTCCCCTTGCCGGAGAGCCGGCCAAAGACCCCGGTCAGCTTTTCAGTAAGTGATTCGAACATTGATCAAGTGTCGCGCCGGCCGAGTCCCGCCGACTGTGTGGACAGGCACAGGTCTGGCTGACGTCAAGCAGGCATCGTCCTCAGACCCGGCGCCACATCCAGCCTCGCCCCGGTCAGCGCCTGCACAGACTTCGCGTCCCAGCCCGGCGCGACTTCGCGCAGCAGCATCCCGCGGCCCTCTGACAGGACGTCTATGACCGCGATGTCTGTGACGACCATGCTGACGCAGCGGCGGGCGGTGAGTGGGTATGTGCACTCATCAATGATTTTGGCGACTTCGCCGTTGGCGAGGAGACCCACACCCTGACCCTCTCCCTGGGAGGGAGAGGGGACTGGGCGACGGGTTGGGGCCCTGGCCGTGTGCTCCATCGCCACAATGACGCGCTTTGTGTTCGCCGCGAGGTCCATCGCACCGCCGATGGAGCCGATGCCGCGCTGGGGGACCATCCAGTTCGCCAGGTCACCCTGACGTGAGACCTGCAGCGCGCCGAGCACCGTCACGTCTATGTGCCCGCCCCTGATCATGGCGAAGGCCTCGTAAGAGTTGAAAAACGCCATGCCGGGTGAGGGCTTTGGGAACTTGCCCCCGGCGTCCATGACATCTGGGTCGCCCTCGCCATCCGGATAGTGCTCGCCGAAGCCCAGGATGCCATTCTCGGCCATGTAGCGGATGTTGACGCCGGGCGGGACGAAGTTGGTGCACAGCGCGGGGATGCCGATGCCCAGGTTCACGACCGCGCCGTCAGACAGTTCGCGCGCCACCCTGCGGGCGATGTCGTTGCGGGTCAGCCTTGGCGCGGGGTCAGGCATGGGCCCGTACTCTCTGGCGCATATCGCGTATTTCATTCTGACGAAAGTCAGAATCTGTCAGGCAGAGATGCCGAAACAAGTTCGGCATGAAATAAGGCGCCGCGTCCGGCATGAAATGTCTCATTTCATTCTGATGAAGGTCAGAATCTACCTTCATGGCAGCGGGTCTCCTGGCTCGCGGGCGACGACGCGGTCAACGTACACACCCGGCGTGCCCACGCGCTCGGGGTCTATGCCGCCCGGGGCGACTATTTCGTCCACTTCTGCGATTACGGCGCGGGCCGCTGTCGCCATGGCCGGGTTGAAGGCGCGTGACGTTCCCACATACATCAGGTTCCCGAACGTGTCCGCAATTTTTGCCCGTATCAGTGCAAAGTCGGCGTGCAGTGCGTGCTCAAGGAGGTGCTCCCTGCCTCCGAACACGCGCACTTCCTTGCCTTTGGCCACCGGCGTGCCTGCGCCGGTGGGCGTGTAGAAGGCAGGGATGCCAGCGCCTGCTGCGCGTATGCGCTCGATGAGCGTGCCCTGCGGGACGATCTCGACCTCTGCCCGGCCCTCCCGCCAGGCCTTCTCGATCTCGCTCATCGGGTTCGTCGTGCCGGGGACCGGGAAAGAGCAGATGATCTTCCGGGCTTGGCCTGAAGCGAAGAACATGCCCTGGTCCACCGGCTCAAGGCCTTTCGGCCAGCCGTAGCCTGTGACCTTTGAGATGCCAGCGACGTTGCCGATGAGAGTGAGATTTTTCGCCCCAAGGTCGCGCAGAGCGAGCATAAGGCGCGTAGGTTGGCCGCCCGCGCCGCCGAACCCGCCGATCATGACTGAGGCGCCGTCCGGTATGCCGGCCACGGCGTCTGCGAATGTGCTGTAAACCTTGCTTTTGACCACAGTGCGAGATGATAGCGGACGGGCGTGCAGGGGGAAGCGACAACTCCATGGTCCGTCGCCCAGGGTGCAGTTATACTCCCCGCCGGACGGAGCAAGGACTATGACTGTTGCGACCCAGGTTAGAGATGTACAGCTCGCGTATCGTGCGGGACCTGAAGCGGTCGAGATCAGCGGCTGCCAACTGGTCTACGCGGACGCCTTCGAGTGGCTCGCGTCGGCCTCCGCCAACTCTATCCACGGCATAGTCACTGACCCTCCGTACGGGCTCCTTGAGTATCGGCCAGACCAGTTAGCGAAACGCGCCAATGGCCGCGGCGGCGTATGGAGGATCCCCCCGGCGTGGGATGGGCATGTCCGGCGTCCGCTGCCCCGGTTCACAGTGTTGACCGATGCCGACCACACCAACCTCGAAGGCTTCTTCGCAATGCTAGCCAGTCAGCTGTTGCGCGTCCTCGTGCCTGGCGGGCATGTATTTATCGCCACCAACCCGCTGGTGTCACACCGGGTATATGGGCCATTCATGAAGTCGGGCTTCGAGAAACGGGGTGAGCTGATAAGGCTGGTGACGACCCTGCGGGGTGGTGACCGGCCCAAGAACGCTCATCTCGAGTTCACAGAAGTAACAGTGATGCCGCGCTCTTGCTGGGAGCCATGGGGCATTTTCAGAAAGCCCCTTGAAGGGCGAGTCCAGGATAACTTGCGTAAGTGGAAGGCCGGCGGGCTGCGGCGCACATCGGAGGCCCAGCCATTCATGGACGTTTTCAGGGCGGGTGTGCCAACGCGCGCCGAGAGGGCAATTGCGCCCCATCCTTCCCTCAAACCCCAGAAGCTGCTCCGTCATCTTGTGCGGTCTGTGCTACCACTAGGCAAGGGGACGGTGCTAGACCCGTTCATGGGCTCCGGCTCAACACTTGCGGCCGCCGCGGCGCAGGGGATCCATGCCATCGGGATTGAGAGCAGCCGGGAATACTTCGACATGGCCTGCGACGCCTTGCCAAAGCTTGCCGCGCTGAAGGTGGGCTGATGCCGGGCGTCCGCCCTCAGGATTTCAACAAAGGAGTCGCGCTGTCTCCCGGGCTGGACATTGCGGCCCTCCGGCGCGCCATCGAACATGTCCAGAACGAGCTGAAGGAGCTCGTAGACCTCTATTACGAACAGGCGAACATCTTCAGCGGTCTTGTCGGAATCTATAGCGCGCGGGCGCTCGACTCATTCAGCGTTTACGAGAAAAGCAAACACTCTTACACAGCCCAACAACGGTTCCCTGACCTGAGGCGTAGAGGCGCAAAAGAACCTCTGAAACCGGACGACTGCCTCGAATCCAAGGCCAGCAAACGTGCCTGGGACCTGCAGTCGCACTACAACCACGCAGGGTGGTACATCGTCTGGCGTTACCTCGTAGACCCAACTGAGACCATAGAGCCTGGCTTCCCTGTCCTCATCTGGCGTGTGGACGTGGTGCGTCTAGAAGAGGCTGACTGGAAATACGAAGGCAGCAAGGCGGGGGTAGGCCGCGGAGGCCGCACCCATACCTTTGGCGTGAAGCAGGCTGCGAAACGCTTGCGCGACTGCGCCGTCTATGAGCGGTCAGATATCGCTGTCAGAGGCGGCAAGCCTGTGCCGGTCAATGGACGTCCGTAGGCCAGCAGGAGCCTTCCCATGCCATTCACCCTCATCGCACACCGCGGCTTCTCGTCCGAGGCTCCTGAGAACACCCTCGAAGCGTTCGACCTGGCGGTCGAGCAGGGCTTCCCCGATTTCGAGCTGGACACGCAGTTGACGAAGGACGACGTGCCGGTCGTCATCCACGACGACACCGTGGACCGCACGACGAACGGGCATGGGCGCGTGCGCGACCTGACGCTGGCCGAGATAAAGTCGCTCGACGCCGGCTCGTGGTTCGCGAGCGGGCCGGAGGGCGTAGGCCGCCGCTCATACGGGGCGTATGCAGGCGCGCGTGTGCCCACCCTCGCAGAGGTGCTCGACCGCTACAAGGGCCGGGCGCACATCCACCTGGAGTTGAAGTCGTTCGAGCAGGAATTGCCCGGCAAGGTTGCTGACGCGCTGAAAAACGCCGGCTATGTCAGCGCGCGCGGCGACCACTCGCTCAGCCCGCCCGGCGTGACGATATCGTCCTTCTTCCCGCAGCAGCTCCACAGGTCCAGGCGCGCGCTCCCAGGCGTCACGCACGGGTGGCTGCTCGAGAAGATCACGCTCGTTGACATTGCACTGCTGACGCAGCTTGGCTTCTACTCCGTACCCGGCCTGGGAGGCATATACCCGCGTGCGAGCACGGTCACAAAAGAAGAGGTGGACTGGGCGAAGCAGGCCGGACTGGTCGTGCGGACTTGGGGCGTATCGGACGGGCAGGACCTGAGGCGCGCCTTCGATTGCGGCGCCGCAGGCACGACGGTTGACTGGCCGGGGCGCGCGAAGCGCATCCTGGGGCTGTGATCGTCATTCCGACGCCCGCAGGGCGGAGGAATCCGGGGTGGGGACGGTCGCATGATGAGGCGCAGGCCATTCCTCCCCAGGTCCCTCGCCCTTCGGGCTCGGGACGACGGTCCTTCGACCCTCACCCTCACCCTCTCCCTCCCAGGGAGAGGGGACTTAAGGAGTGCATATGATCGTTGACACCCACGTGCACGTCTGGGAGATGCCGCCGGCCGCGCCCATCGGTCCCACCGCACCCGACTGGTCGTCGCTGCCTGACGAGCCGGGGACCGCCGAGCAACTCCTCGAAGACATGGACGCAAACGACGTGGACCGGGCGGTCCTCGTGCAGACCTCCTGGTCAACCTGGAACAACGGCTACGTCGCCGACTCTGCAAAGCAGCGCCCGGACCGCTTCACGGCGATGGGAATGGTTGACCCACTGGACCCCGCGAACGCGTACGTCGCACGCTACTGGATGGATGAGCGCGGCATGGCGGGGTTCCGCTTCCACCCGGCGTATTACCACCCGCCCGAGGGCCAGGACACAACGCCGGAACTGACGCGCGCCGGTTACCCACGCGGCGTGGACACTTTGACCATGCCGCAGAACGAGCCGCTGTGGCAGGCGCTTGCCGAAAGGCGGGCCATCGTGCAGGTTCATTGCCGGCCTGACGACGCGCACCAGCTTGGTGCTGTCGCGCCCCGCTACCCGCCCATCACGTGGCTCATTGACCACATGATGTACCCGCAGCCCGAGTGGGGGCCGCAATACACGGCATATCAGCCGGTCCTGGCCCTGGCGAAACACAGGAACGTCTACATCAAGGTCTCGGACGTGCACGGGCGGTCGAAGCAGCCGTACCCGTACCGTGACATGCACGCCATCGTGAAACGCATCGTCGCAGCATTCGGCATAGACCGTTGCATGTGGGGCACGGGCTACCCTGGGACGAAGCACCGCCTCAAGGCAAAGTGGCCCACGCTGGCAGATGAGCTGCGGCTTGTGCGTGAGGGCTTCGACTTCCTGTCCGAGGCAGACCGCAACAAAATGCTGGGCGAGAACGCCCGCAAGGTATGGGGGCTGAAATAGACGGCGTACGCCTATGTCATTCTGAACGGAGTCCCACAGGGACGCAGTGAAGAATCTTTGTTTCGTCGCACCAACTGCAGCTTGCGGTGCACGGGAGGTCCCGAAACAAGTTCGGGATGAAATGGTCACCTGTGTCAGATGAGACACGGGTGCCAACGGAGTGGCGGGGAGGTTCTCGGGTTGATAGACCTCAAGATCACAGGCGGAGAGGTCATAGATGGCACCGGCAGCCCCGGCTTCGCCGGCACGGTGCTTGTCGAGGGCGATACGCTCCGCATCCACCGCGGTGACCACGCGCACATCCAGGCCGCCCGCACAATAGACGCCAAGGGCCACGTCGTCTGCCCCGGCTTCATAGACCTGCACTCCCATGGCGGCCTCACCATCATGCGTGAGCCGGAGCACCTGCCCAAGGTGCGGCAGGGCGTCACGACGGAGCTCATCGGCATAGACGGCAACTCCGTCGCACCGTTCAAGACGCAAGCGGAACTACACCGCTTCATCGAGCTCGACTGCGGCCTCAACGACTGGCCGCCCATGCCAGCAGACTGGCTCACCGTCGCCGAACTCCTCCGCAAGTACGACGGCCGGGGGTCGGTCAACATCGCATACATCCTCGGCAATTCGCCTGTGCGCATCTGGGGCGTGGGCTGGGATAACCGCCCCGCAACAAAGGCAGAAATAGCCGACATGCAGGCCGTCGTGCGAGAGGCCATGGAGGAGGGCGCCTGGGGCCTTTCCACCGGCCTCGACTACCCACCCGGCTCTTTCGCTGGCACCGCAGAGCTTGTCGCGCTGTGCCAGACCGCGGCCCGGCTTGGAGGCTTCTACCACACGCACACCCGGGCGAGCCTGCTCAAACAGGGCCTGCTCGCGCCGTGGGAGGAGGCGGTCGAGATCGGCCGCCGCTCCGGTACGGGGGTACACCTCACACATTACCGTCAGGGACAACAGGGCGTGGGGGCGCACCTCGACTACCTGAGGCTGGTCGAACGCGCACGGGACGAAGGCCTGGACGTGACTTTCGACTGCTACACATACCCGTACTCCGGCACTCGTGTGACGATCATGCTGCCGCAGTGGGCGATGGATGGCGGCCCGGAGCGCTTGAAGCGTGCGCTCCAGGACCCGCGGGACCGCGCCGCGATGAAGCGGGACATGGAGGCAGGCGACCTCGGGTACGAGTACCGCGTTCTTGCATCCCCTCTCCCTTTGCGGGAGAGGGTCAGGGTGAGGGGTCAGCATCCTGCCGCTGCATATCCTGAGCCTCAACCCTCACCGGCACCCTCTCCAAGCGGGAGAGGGCTTTCCGTTCGCCCTGGGCCTGTCGAAGGGCGCCTCCGCCGCTTCGAGGAGAACTGGCTCACCAGCTTCAAGCTGCCGCACAACAAACGGTTTGAAGGTCACTCGATTGCCGAAATCGCCGTCGCCCGCGCGCAGGACCCATATGACTGCCTCTTCGACCTGTTGGCCGAGGAGGGCCTGGGCGTCTCCACGGTCGGACTTGGCACGAACGCGCACACGTTGCCTGCGTTCGTGTCGCACCCGTACGGCATGGTGGCCTCGGACGCCATCCTGTTCGGGGACGTGCCGAACCCCCGCACTTACGGCTGCTTCCCGATAGTGCTGGCGGAGTTCGTGCGCGCAGAGAAGCACCTGCGGCTGCCCGAGGCCGTCCGCAAGATGACTTCGTTCCCTGCGCAGCGCATCGGCCTGCCGGACCGTGGCATCCTTCGGGACGGCTTTAAGGCCGACATCGTGGTCTTCGACAAGCACACGGTGAAGACGCGCGCCACAAAGTCCAACCCGAAGGTCTACCCAGAAGGCATCCCGTATGTCATCGTCAACGGCAAGGTGGTCATAGACCAGGGCCGCCACACAGGCGTGTTCCCGGGCCGCGCGCTCAGGCGTGGGAAGGCGTCAACCTAACGCCCACATCAGCGACTGCGCGGTTTCGAAGCTGTCAGGCCACGCGTAGTGAACTCCCAGCGGGTGTTCGACTTCTCGAAGTCGCCCTCCAGCCACGCCCAGCCCACTTCGGGAGTCAGCCGGTACATGTGAGCGCTGTCGGAGCTTCCCAGCAGGTCGTAAGGCTCGCCTGTCGCGCCGTCCACGTACTTGGCTCCGTAGGCCGCGGCGACCGGCTTGAGCAGCCTGCGGTCTGTCACAACTTCGACCGGCCCGCGGACAATGACCACATCTTCGCCGCTTTCAAGGTGCACGACGGCCTGCGGGTTGGCGGCAAGGTTCTTAGCCTTCTGTCCCATGGTGCCGAACCAGAACGCGTCACCCAGCCACACGCCCCACACAGGCGCTGCGTGCGGGGCGCCACGGGCGTCCGCGGTGGCGAGCCAGTAGTTCATCGCCGCGCGCAGCTTCGCCACCGCCCTGTTTTGCAGCATCTTCTTGTCTGCCACGAATCAAGCCCCTCACCCCAACCCTCTCCCGCCGGGAGAAGGGACTTTTGGAACAGCACCCCCGAAAAGACGGGGCACTACCCCTTCCAGGCGTACTTTTTCGCCGCCTTTTCGTTGAGCTCGGTGCCCCAGCCGGGCCCGGTGGGCACCTTCGCCATCGAGCTCTTGATCTCGGGCAGCACCGTGAAGAGCTCGTCCCGCCACGGCGTCTGCTCCGGGTCGGACTCCATGATCCGCACGTTGGACACCGACGCGCACAGGTTCAGCGACTGGAACGTCGAGAGGTGGCCGTTGTAGTTGTGCGGGGCGATGTTCAGCTCGTACGTCTCCGCCAGGTCCGCCACCTTCTTCGCCACCGAGAAGCCCTGCCACTGCGTGTCCACCTTGACCGAGTGGATGGCCCCGGCGTCGAAGAACGGCTTGTACTGCCGCACAGACTGCAGCTGCTCGCCGGAGCAGATCGGGATCGTCGTCCGGTCCCGCAACTGGCGCAGGGCTTCAGGCGACTGGTTGTCAATCTCCAGCCAGAACAGACCATACGGCTCAAGGTCGCGTGCGAGAAGCTCCGCCTCGTTGGGCTTGAAGTTCACGTTGATGTCCAGCAGGATGTCCACGTCCGGCCCGACCGCCTCGCGCATCGTCTTGATCTGGGCGATAGCCTGCTTGCGGATGTCCCGTGTGGCGACCTGGTCGTGAGGCCCCGTGTTGCCCTGCGTTATTACACGAGCCGGGTTGCCTGGCCAGACAATGTTCGTCTTGAAGGCGTTATAGCCCTTCGCCGGGCATTCCTTCGCCGCCTCTGCCAGGTCCGCCATCGTGCGCAGCGGTTTCACGCCAAACAATTCATGGTTGTTTGGCCGGTACGTGGCCAGGTGCGACCAGTAGACGCGTTGCTCGGTGCGGTGCGGGCCGCCCATCAGCTTGTGCACAGGCACGCCCGCGGCCTTGCCCGCGATGTCCCAGAGCGCGAGCTCGACGCCGGCGATGGCCATGCCGGTGGCGCCGTGCGGCTCCGCCCGGTGCCGCCGGTACATGTCCATGTAGAGCTTCTCAACCGCTGTGGGGTTCTTGCCGATGAGGGGCGCGATGAGGTCCTTTACCAGGCCGACCATGCCGTTCGTGATGCCTGAGTTGCCGAACTCGCTGTAACCAGTGATGCCCTCGTCCGTGCGGATGGCGCAGAAGAGCCAGATGCGCGGCGGCTTGAACCCGGAATCAACAGGTAAGACTTCTATGCTGGTGATCTTCATGCGGGTGCTCCTTCGCAAGTGCGGCCGGCCGGTGTGTGCGCGTGGCGGCCCTGGATGTGCGTGCGAAAGGTTACACCCACTGGTGACAGGAACAGAGCGAGCCGGGCCAGGGGCCGGACGTCACGCCCTTTGAGCGGGCCTCGTCAGCACCTCGACATATGTCAGCACAAGGCCGGCGGCGAGCGCGGTGCGGATGGACGGGACGTTCGAGTTCGTGGCGCCCCAGTAGGGCACGCGGCCCTGTGATAGGACCTCCAGCGCGGCGCGAGAAGCGATGGCCGCGCCCACGCCCTTGCCCTGGTGACCGGGCGCTACGTCTATCCCGATCTGCCACATGAAGTCCGAGTCCGCGGTCACCGAAGCGACGCCAGCGAAGTCATCTCCGTCTGCGCCGGCGTATGCGACCGCCGCGAAGACAATCGGCCTGGCCGGATGGGATGACGGAGTCGCATTAGGCCACGTCGTTTTGTCTAGCCCCGACAGGATTTCCTCGCCCTTGATATCCACCCGGTACCCCGTTGGAGCCTTGCACCTTTGCACCGTCTTAGATGACCCGGAGAACCTCGGGAACGGGCCGAAGACCTTGCGGTCAAACTGCGCCCAGTAGCGCGCCGCCTCGCCAGTGCGGACGGGGTCGAACACACCGTCGCGGTCCTGGCCGGAGTAAGCGGCCCGCGCCCACCTGATGTGCTCACCGTCCGCAGCGACAACCGCGCCCACGCCGAGCGTGACTACCTGCATCGAGCCGGGGTGCGCGGCGAACCGCCGGTGTGCAGGCAAGTCCCGGTCCTCCGGGCGCTTCTTGACGATGTGCACCTGGCCGTCCGTCAGGTCGCCCTCGCGGCAAGAAGTTTCTGCCATCAGCATGGCGGAGACGATTTCGCGACGCTGGCGCTCGGAGACTGGCATATGCCAATGGTCTCACGAGGGGGCGTATGCAATACGCCTTAAAACTTGACCACCGGACAGTTGACCAAGGGGTCCAGCGTTCCAATGGGCGTCGCCTTTGATGCGCTCTCCCAGTCCCGTACTTCGTTGAAGTGTTTGACATCAACCTGGTCGACGCGCCAGAGAGACCGGTACAGAGCGTCGCCGGGGACCGAGTCGAACACATTGTGGGTCAAGCCGGACACAGGCTCCATGGCCTTGCCCTTCGCCATGTCATTGTCCGCGAACATCGCTTTGATAATGGCATAAGGGACGGACGCGTCTCCCGTGGGGACAGAGTCCAGATGCAGTGTCTCAAATGAGAAGTAACTGACCAGCTTGCCCTTGTACCAGCCTGTGCCCTCTTCACCAAGCTCAGCCTTCGAGCCGTGGGACACGAGCGGGCAGTTGATGATCATGTTGGTCGGTTGCAATTTGAAACCGCGTGCTTGTATGTCCGCCAAGCTGTGCGTCGAATCGGCCACGTAGTCGTCTGGCACAAGTACCTGTACAACTTGCCAGAAGTCGTTGTAGCCGGCATCGCCGGGCGCAACGTCGAAGGCGGGTTTTTGGCCCTCGACTTGTTTCGACGGGTCTGAGGCGTAGGCGAAGGCGTAGACAGCCGCAGCCTTTGGCGGCGCTGCGTCAAAGTCGTAGTACTCGATCACCTGGCCTGCGGGCCCGAGGGCCTTGCCGCGGAACAGGGCATCGAAGTCTACGGGCGCGTTGGGCGCCGGCAGGTCCGTCTTGGTCGAGCGGCGGTGTATCGTCCCGGCGCGATCGCTGAAGCGGTCTATGGGCTGGTATGCGATGCCTGTCTGCGGGTCAACATATGCCGGGACTACGACAGGCGTTGGCAGCGCGGGCGTGGGCGCCTGCGCCTCAGAAGAGCAGGCGGTTACCACGGCGCTTACTAGTGCAACGGCGGTGGCGATGAACAGCCTGGTCCGGGTAATGCGAGACATGTATGTCCTGGCGCAACTGCCGCAGGGCGTTAGGACGGCTTCGCCGGGCAGGGGCCAGCCACATGCTAGGGCCGTGCGTATGGGACCAGGATGCGTGGCAGCCGTACTTGGGGAGGGCGGAGACCCTCGCGCCCCGTCATTGGCAGTGAGCATCGGGGCCATATACTGTGCCCCTCACCCGGCGGGACCGGCAGCAAAGGAGCTCCAAAGTGCTTGAACGTTTTCATGTCCCTGAGAAAGACCGCGTCTATGTGAAGCAAGAGAAAATACGCGCCGTCACTGAGGCGGTCTTCCGTCACTCCGGAGTCAGCGCGAAGGGCGCCAAGGCGAGCACTGACGTGCTCATCACCAACGACATGCGCGGGGTTGAGTCGCACGGTGTGTCGAACGGTGTACGCCGCTACGTCCGTCAGTACGCGGAGAAACAGCTCAACCCAAAACCCAGGCCGCGCGTCCTAAAAGAGACCAGCACTACCGCGCGCGTTGACGCCGACAATGCGCTCGGCACAGAGGTCGGAGCATGGTGCATGGACATGGCGATCGCCAAGGCCAGGGAGCACGGCATAGGCGCGGTGTCGCTGATGAACACCGGCCACCTGGCCGGCTGCGGATATTACGCCTACATGGCGACCGAGCACGACATGATCGGCCACATGATGACCTCTGGCGGCGGCCACATGACGCTGCCGACGTTCGGCGCGAAGCCGCTGCTCGGGACGAACCCGGTCGCCTGGGCCGCGCCCGCTGGCAAGATGCCGCCGTACCTCTTCGACGTCGCTACGACGCAGGTGGCAGGCAACAAGATCGAGCTTGCCCGGCGCGTCGGGGCGAAGATCTACCCAGGGTGGATCGCGCATAAGGACGGCACGCCGATACTCGATGAGGTCTCCCCGCCGCCCAACGGCTCGTACTACATGCTGCCCTTCGGGGGGACGCGCGAGAACGGGTCGCACAAGGGCTACGGCATAGCCCTGATGAACGAGGTCTTTTGCAACGAGCTGTCCTCGATGGGCCCCGGCTCGCTCATGGACCACGCGGGCGGCAGCTTTTTCTGTGCTTACGACATCGCCGCTTTCACCGACGTGGGCAAGTTCAAGGACGACATGGACCGCATGCTGGCGTCGTTCGCCAACAGCCCGCCTGCGCCCGGCCACAAACGCGTGCTTTACCCCGGGCTCTCAGAGCATGAGGAGACAATAGAACGCACAAGGCGCGGCATCCCGTATCACCACGAAGTGGTCGAGTGGTATGAGTCTTATTGCGCTGAGACGGGCATTAAGTGCGACCTGAGGTAGATGGACCGGGGCGCGCGGCAGGGGGCCGGCCCGATTGGGAAATTAGCGCGCGCGCATCCTGGTGCGCGCTATTCCCCACGAGTTGTCAGCGCGCGAGATGACTTTTCTGCGACCGCGTAGCGTTCTCGCCGCGAGTTCAACAAAACTCCCGCGCCCCGCCCCATCCAATACGGGCCTGTTGTAGAAGGCGGCGCAACTTGTGGCCTGCACCCATTGTTCAACTGCGCGAGTCCCCATAACATTCACAACTGGCAGGAGGTTGACGAACAACCAACTGCCGGGTCCGTCCGAAGGGTGGGCGACGAACGCCCCGGTGTGACCGGGGCCGTGATATGAACGTCAAGCGGCAGAGTCGAAAACGCCGCATTTCCATCCCAACCGGTGCGGCCCTTTACGGAGGAGCCCGCCATGGCTGCCACCAAGAAACCCGCCGCCAAGCCCGCAAAGAAGACGGCCAAGAAGCCGGCAAAGAAGAAGTAGCCCGAGCGGCACCCCACCGTCCGCGACTCGCAGGACGTGTGGCCCGGCCCTCTCCGGACCTTGGAGAGGGCCGGACTATTTAATTGGCCGGCCTTGTGTATCCTCACGCGACCGCCATCCTTGCGCATCACAGGCCGCACCAGGCGGTGCTACCTTTCACATTGAGGTGTCAGACGCTATGAAACAAGTCACCGCCATCATCCGTCCGCAGAGGCTGGGCCCGGTCCGCGACGCCCTGCTGCGAGCCGAGGTCTACGGGCTGACCCTGTCCGAAGTGCGCGGCTTCGGCAGGCAGGCCGGCTCCACAGAGGAATATCAGGGCATCCAGTACCGGGTGGAATATGTGCCGAAGCTGAAGATAGAGCTTGTTGTCGAGGACAATAAAGTGGACGACGCGGTCAACGCCATCATCGCCGCTTCACACACCGGCAACATCGGCGACGGGAAGATATGGGTCCACGACGTCGAGGCGGTCTACCGCATCCGCACAGGTGACCGCGATGAGGCTGCGATTTAGTCGGCCCACGCGCCCGGCCGCGAAGTGTGACGTGCAGCCCACATGCAGCTAGGAGGCGAAGCGGCCGCGCTGCTCAACGCGGTCTTCTGGGCCGCGACAGGCGTCACCGCAAAGGCGCTGGGCCGAGCCGTGCGGCCGTACCACATCATCACCGCGCACACGCTCATCGCCAGCGCGGGGTTCATTGTCATCCTGTACGCAACGGGCAACATTGACCGTGTGGCAAGCACCCCGGCCACCTCTCTGGCCCTCTTCTCTGCCGCTGCGCTGCTCAACACGGTCGGCGGGTTCATATTTTTCACGGCAGTATCATCAGGCAGCGTCGGCGGTACATACACGACGACCACCGGCCTTTACGTCCTGCTGTCCCTCGTCGCTGGCGCAGTGTTCTTCGATGAACGGATCGCCCCGCTCGCTGTGGCGGGCGCCGGTGCGATCGTCGGCGGCATCTACGTACTGAACGGTCCTGGCAGGATCACTTCATCAAAGGTCAAGGAATCCCCTGCTCCTGCCCCTGGCAGGCCGCAACCCGCGGGAGCACCGGCAAGGCAAGCGGCGCGCCTCTTCAACATGCAGCGCATGTTCACCGGGATGGGCCTCGGCATAACCACCGCGGTGCTATGGACGATGGGGCTGCTCGTGCTCAAATGGGGCCTTGAGGGCTCTGATGAACTGACCGCCGGGTTCATGCGCAACGCGGTGGCCGCGCTTGTGTACGCAGGCGCGGGTTACTTCATGGGCCGCAAGGCATTCCCGCAAGGGGCGATGAGAAGGGACTGGTTGTGGCTGGTCCTGGGCGGCTGTTTCTTCACGTCCTCCACTTTCCTGTGGAACTATGCCATCGCCCATATCGAAGCCGGGAAGACCGCGGTCCTCGCCAGCACTGCGCCAGTTTTTGCAGTCGCCATGGCAGTAATCCTGCTGCGCGAAAGGATGAGCTGGATGGCTGTCGCCGGGTCCGGGACCGCTGTCGGCGGCACGCTCATGGTCGTGCTGGCGAAATGACGGCGCGGCGAGCGGTCCGTCGTCTCGAACGTAGTGAGGGACCTGGGGCGGGAGGTATGCCCTTCGGCCCTCAGGATGACATCATTCATCGGAAATGATCTACTTGACGCAGTGTTCGCCCTTCACTCCCTCTCCCCTTGAGGGAGAGGGCTGGGGTGAGGGGTGCGTTTGAGCAAACGCGAGGTCAGGACCTCTCCCTCACCCTTATCCTCTCCCGCTGGGAGAGGGGGACAAGACGCCTCCCTGCGTGAAGTAGGTCATCCTGCATTCATCTCATGTATGTGAACAACTATGGCGCTCGGTGAACTGGCTGCCCTGGCCGATGCGGTCTGCTGGGCGGGCACAGGCGTGGCGACGAAGCGGCTGGGCCGAAACGTCAGGCCTGTCCATGTAACAGCCCTCCTCGCCGGCGTCTCGACAGTCGCACTCGTCCTGATCTCCATTGCCACAGGTCAGGCCGGCGATGTGTTGCGGACGCCTGCGTGGTCGTTCGCGCTATTCGCCGCGGGCGCCGTGGCAGGCGCGGCCGGGATGCTCCTCTTCTTTGTCACCATCAGCCTCTCAAGCGTCGGGGTGACATATACAACGACGTCCGGCCTCTACATCCTGTTCTCGCTGGTCGTGGGCGTCTTGTTCCTTGATGACCGCGCAGGGGCGTGGACCATTGCGGGCGCGGGGGCCATTGTGGCCGGCCTTTACGTCCTCAACTCCAGGCCCGTGGCAGCCGCCAAAGGTGCGCCATCAGGCGGGGCAGAGGATGCCGCAAATGCCGGAGAAATTGTGTCAACGGGACGTACGGCCTACATGCGACTTGGGCTGCCTGCCGGTACTGCCGCGGCGCTGGGCCTGGGCGCCATCACCGCCGCGCTATGGGCCGCAGACCTGACCGCGTCTGCCAAGGGCCTCGAACGGGCCGGGCCGCTCGCCAACGGTCTCGTGCACCAGGTAATACCCGCGGCGGTATTCGGGGCCTTCATCATAGCGAGCCCGAGACTGCGGTCGCAGCGGGTGGCGCCGCCGGACCAGCGGAGGCTCGTGTTCGCCGGAGCCCTTTACATCGGCTCAACACTCTCATGGAACTACGCGCTCGCCAATACGGACGCAGGCGTGACGGCGCTGCTGGCGAGCACGTCGCCCGTGTTTGCGCTGATATTCGGCAGCCTGCTGCTGCGCGAGCGGCTGACGCGGACGGCCCTGGCCGGGGCGGGGCTCGCCTTCGCGGGGATCGTGGCGGTCGTGGTTTCACGGTAGGGCAATGCGACACGTGCGTGGGTCTCGGTGGCGGCTTGCGCTCCGCAGCCCAGAATGACAAGCGCCCCTAAAACTTCGGGTCCTCTTCCTTCTCTATCTTCGCCGGGTCCAGGTCCATGCCGATGCCCGGCTGCGTGGGCAGGCCGATGACGCCGTTCTTCGGTTTCACCGGGTGCTTCAGGAAGTGCTGGTGGATGTCGTTCCACTTCACCAGGTACTCCTGGTAAGGAGTGTGCACGGGTGACTGCGTGACCGAGAAGTGGAGGCCCGCGGGCGAGGAGTGGCCGTGCGGGATGGTGATGAGGTCGTGCACGGTAGCGTACGCGGCAATTTTGAGCACCTCTGACAGGCCGCCCGCCCAGTAGATGTCAGGCTGCAGAATGTCTAGCGCCTTCTCGTCTATGAACCGCTTGAACCCCCAGCGTGTGTACTCGTGCTCCGCGCCTGAAAGGGGGATGCTGATCTTGTCTTTGATGGCTTTATAGGTGTCAATGCGGTCCGGCATCGCGATCTCTTCAAGCCAGTACAGCCGGTACTCCCTGATCATGTCCGCCATGGCGATGGCGTACGGGTAGTTCCACGACTGCCAGCAGTCGAGCATCACCTCGTCTTCGTCGCCGATGGCCTCGCGGATGGTCTTCACCAGGAGCGCATTCTTCTTCATGCCGTCAACGCCGCTTGCCGGGCCGTAGAGGAAGAACCACTTCTGCGCCTTGTAGCCTGCCGCCTTCGCAGCCCGGGCGCGCTCGCGCACGAGCGCCATGTCGGTTACGCTCCAGCCGAGCATCGAGTCGTATGCCGGGACCTCAGTGCGCGTGGGGCCGCCGATGAGTTTGTACACCGGCGTCTTGAAGTAGCGGCCCTTGAGGTCCCACAGCGCGCAGTCGACGGCCGAGAAGGCCATCATCGCCTCGCCCTGGCGGCCGTGCACCATGAGGCGGTGCACCTGGTCCCAGATAAGCTCCGTCGCCAGCGGGTCCTTGCCAATGATGATGGGGGCAATGGTCTTGGTGATGATGAAGGCCTGGATGTCCGTGAGTGGCCCGCCGGTGCCCGTGACGCCCTCATCAGTGCGTACCTCGCAGAAGTAGGCGACGATGCGTATGTGGTTAGCGTCTATCTGGTTGGCCCACTGGCCCGGCCCGCGCTGGCGGTACTCAAGGTAGACGTCGATGGGTTGGACGAGGCGGTCCTCCCAGAACTGGCCCTTCGTCTCCATAGTGCCCGTGACTTTGCGGAGTTTTATCTCAGTGATCTTCATGGCGCAGCCTCTGTCCGAAATGCCCTCTCCCTTCAATGGAGAGGGTTTTGGGTGTGGGTCGTCCTCTCATTCCCTCTCCCCTTGAGGGAGAGGGTCAGGGTGAGGGGTCTCAGTGCTCAGCAGCCCGGCGCATTGTAGCCGCATTGACCTCAGCGGCAAGCGTCGTCGCGCTATGACGGCTTCCTCGCCACGCCGATGACATGCGGCCTTACGGGGTAAGGGCCGAAGTTATAGGAGCGCATCTCGACGACCTCGAACCCGGCCGCCCTTATCGAGACGACAGTGCTGCGGTCCGGCTCGCAGCCATCCCCAACGATGCGCCAGAAGGGCTTTATGGCCGACTGAAACACTGCCCAGCAGCGGCCGCTTGAGCGCACGTGCTCCATGAAGCGCAGCTCGCCGCCGGGCCGCAGCACGCGCCTGACCTCTGAGAGCGCCTGCGCCTGACTGCCGACGCTGCACAGCATGAGCGAGGCGACAACAGTGTCGAACGATGCGTCTGGGAACGGGAGCGATTCTGCGGCGACTTCGACAACGGTGATCGACCCGGTGTTGTCACCCCTCACCCCGGCCCTCTCCCTCAAGGGGAGAGGGAGTGAAAGCTGTCCCTGCCCTTTGAGCTTTTCGCGCAACCGGCTCAACATATGCGGGCTGCGGTCGGTGAGGGTGAGGGCCAGAACACCCTCACCCTCCCCTATCGAGGGGGAGGGGCCTGACACCCCCTCTCCCAGCGGGAGAGGGTCTGGGTGAGGGAGAAGTCCTGCTTGCCTGGACCTGTAATACGGTGCGTTCGCCCCTGTGCCCGCGCCTATCTCCAGCACGCGCCCCCTCGCGCCGCCTGCAAGCTGCGCCCTGCGTGTTGCGAGCCTCTTCTCCGCACCGCCTGCGAAGATGTCATATAGAGCCGCGAAGATGCGTGAGCCGGGCATTGGTTCACCGGTGACTACCATCCCGTGTACGGGTGGAAAGACATACCAGAGGGCAAAGGAGAGTAGTAGTATGTAGGAAGGAGTTCTCCAAGGAACTCCCCCTGAAAGGAAGGGAGCGGGCCTTCTGCCCGTATTCGCCTTCCTTCTCTACACAAGCAATTTTCGAAACCTCAAGGACGTATAGTAGGCTAGGAAGTGCTTGCATTCGGCATCCGTCAATTGTGGGGTGCCGAGTTTTTCTTTCAACCGCAATTTGGTCTCGACACCGGGCCACTTATCCTCCAAGCCGGGCTCAACAGCAATAGGTGCGCCTCCGGTCCGTGCGAATGCTCCAATTAGAAGATCTGTCAGTTGCAAGCAATTCATGGCTTTGCTGTCCACGGGGTAACAGCGCAAGACAGAAAGACTCCTTCGTAAATAATCATGCATTCTGTCCGCTTTATCTGCATGATCGAAATCAGTGAAGATCACGAGTCCGCTCGCCCGCCCAGCTGTGCTATTTGATGTTGGGTCATGAACCTGAGGAGGTGTGACTGCAGTACATCTCCTTTCTTCGTCCCGCCCGGCCATGGAATACAGCTAAACCTGAGACCGTTGTACCAACCGGCTACTCTTACCCAGGAAACGGCGATAGGCATCCTGAACCGTTCCAACGCATTCCATTTGATCTCGCGAGCAACACCGTATTGCTGTTTTACACTGGCCAGGATCTGCTCAAGTCCTACTGAATTGGGGACGGCCAAAATGCCGAGGAGCCGGTTCTGTTTATCCTCGTCGATGTAGAAATCGTACGCAGGCATGGGGTGTTATACCCTAACGCTCTCGCCGCCACCTCAGCACCGGCTTGCGCGCCGCCGTCGCTTCATCGAGGCGGGTCACGGGCAGGTCGTGTGGGGCGTCCTTAAGCAGCGAGAGGTCACGGTCTATCTCATTGTCTATCTGGCGCATGACGGCGATGAAGTTGTCCAGCGTCTCCTTGGACTCTGACTCCGTTGGCTCAACCATCAGCGCCTGCTCGACAATCATCGGGAAGTACATCGTCGGCGCGTGGATGCCGTAGTCGAGCAGCCGCTTCGCAATGTCCAGCGCCGACGCGCCGCGCCCGTGCTGGCGAGTGGCTGACAGCACGGTCTCGTGCATGCAGTGCCGGTCAGCGGCAAGGGCATATTTGTCCTTGAGATGCGCCTGGACGTAGTTGGCGTTGATGATGGCGTTCTCAGCCGCCGAGCGCAGGCCGTCGCCGCCCATAGAACGGATGTATGTGTAGGCGCGGACGAGGATACCAAAGCTGCCGTGAAAGCCGTTGATGCGGCCTATGGACTTTTCCGGGCGCACGAGGCGGTATGCACTGTCGCCCCGAGCTTGCCGAGAGGCCCCGTTTCCGTCCTGTCTGCCTGCGGCGCCGCGCTGCCTTTTGGCTTCACCCTCTCCCCGACCCTCCCCCATCGAGGGGGAGGGGACCGCAGTGCGCACAGCGACAGGCTCCGGTAAGAACTGCGTGAGCGCGGCGCTGACCATGACGGGCCCTGCGCCTGGGCCGCCGCCGCCGTGGGGCGTCGAAAAAGTCTTGTGCAGGTTCGAGTGGCAGATGTCGAACCCCAGGTCGCCCAGCTTCACGATGCCAAGGAGCGCGTTCAGGTTCGCGCCGTCTGCATAGACCAGGCCCCCGGCGCGGTGCACGGTTGCGGTGATCTCCAGGATGTTCGGCTCGAACAGACCAAGCGTGCTCGGCAGCGTGAGCATGAACACCGCAGTGCGCCTGTCCACCAGTTTCTTAAGCGCCGCCAGGTCCACGTTCCCGTGGGTGTCTGAGGGCACCGTCACCACTTCCAGGCCGGCCATCGCTGCCGACGCCGGGTTCGTCCCGTGTGCCGAGTCCGGGATGATGGCGACCGTGCGTGCGCTATCGCCGCGGCTGTCGTGGTAAGCACGAGCGATGAGCAGCCCAGCGTACTCCCCCTGTGCGCCGGCCAGCGGCGCGAGAGACACTCCAGGCAGGCCCGTGACCTCGCCCAGCGCCTGCTGCAGCTCGTACATGAGGCGCACTGCCCCTTGTACCTGCTCGTCTGGCTGGTTGGGGTGGATGTCCCGGAAGCCCGGCAGCGAGGCCAGTTCGTCGTTCAGCTTCGGGTTGTACTTCATGGTGCAGGAGCCGAGCGGGTAAAAATTTGTGTCAATGGAAAAGTTCAGGCGGCTCAGGTTGGTGAAGTAACGCACCACCTCAAGCTGCGATATTTCAGGCAGATCCAGGTCTTTGCGGAGCATGTGCGCAGGCGGCGCCGCCTGCGCAGGCACATCGCTCTCCGGCAATGCGACGGCGATGCGGCCTGCGACGCTGCGGTCCATGAGCAGCCGCCGGCCGGCCGCGCCGGGGGCAAGGCCGTGAGCTGTGCTCACTGTAGTTGACCCCTCACCCTGACCCTCTCCCGCAAGAGGAGAGGGAATGAAGGAATTGTCGTCACTTTGCGCCGCCGGTCTCGCGCAGGGCCGCGACGAGGGCGTCGATTTCCTGACGTGTATTTGTCTCGGTGACACAGAGGAGCATGCCGTTGGGCGTGCGGGACGACAGGTCATATCCGCCGATGATGCGCCGCTTGAGCATCTCACGGTTCACCTCCGCCACCGGCCTGGGGCATTTCACAACGAACTCGTTGAAAAATGGCCCCTTCACCGGCAGCGAATAGCCCTTGAGCTTCGAGATTTCTGTCGCGGCGTAGTGCGCCTTCTGGTAGCACAACTGCGCCACATTACGCATGCCCTGCTTGCCCATCGTGGCGACGTAGACCGTGACCATGAGGCCGATGAGCTGTGTGCTCGTGCAGATGTTTGATGTGGCACGCTCGCGGCGGATGTGTTGTTCGCGCGTCTGGAGCGTGAGGACGTAGCCGGTGCGGCCCTTCGTGTCTGTGGTGCGGCCAACGATGCGGCCTGGCATCTGGCGGATGTGGGACTGCTTGCAGGCAAAGAGGCCGACGTACGACCCGCCGTAGGAGAGCGGCACACCGAGCGGCTGTCCCTCCGCGGTGCATATGTCTACATCGGACTCGCCGGGCGTCTTGAACATGCCCAGCATGGTGGGCACGACGTGCGCCACCGACAACGCGCCGCCAGCGTGCGCCAGTTGTGAGTGTGCCGCGAGGTCCTCGACCACGCCGTACACATTCGGGCTCTGGACCATCACGGCCGCTGCATCTTCCGGGACGGCTGGGTGTGCGGAGTCTATGACCTTTATCTGCACGCCCTTGTATGACGAGTATGACCGGATGACCTCGACCAGCTTTTCGTCAACGGTATCCAGCACTGCGACGGCGTTGCGTTGCGTCAGCCGGCAAGCCATCAGCGCGGCCTCTGCGAATGCCGTCGGCCCGTCGTACATGCCTGCGTTCGCCACCTCCATGCCGGAGAGCAGGCACCACGCCGTCTGGAATTCAAAGGCCACCTGCAAACTGCCCTGCGACGCCTCGGGCTGGTAGGGTGTGTAGGCAGTCAAAAATTCGCCGCGGGAGACCAGAGCCTTGCAGACGGCGGGGATGTAGTGGCGGTACGCGCCCGCGCCGAGGAAGCAGGCATAATCGCCGGGCGTCATGTTCTGCCTCGCGAGCGCGGCCAGTTCTGTGGCAACGTCCTGCTCTGGCGCAGCATCCGGCAGACGGAATGTGGGCAGCCGGTGCTGCGCGGGCACATCGTGCAACAGGTCTTCGAATTTGCCGACGCCGATGGCGCGCAGCATCTCTGCGCGGTCTGAGTCCGTGGCGGGGATGTAGGGGTGGTTCTTTGTGGCCGGCATATGGGTCTAATAAGAGGAGTGTCAGGATGCCAGATCTATGTCATTCTGAGGCCCGCAGGGCCGAAGAATCTCTTTCGATATCGCCACGCAATGACAGTCTGAGGGACGGGATTCTTCGCTGCGTCCCGATCACATCGGGCCTCCGCTCAGAATGACATGAGGGCGGCGGCCCGCAATTTACTTTGGTTGCGAAATCAGTTTCTGGTATGCCCCGGAGTCCAGCAAGCCCTTCGCCTGCGCGCTGTCCGCAAGCTCGACCTTGATGAGCCAGCCCTTGCCGTAGGGGTCTTTGTTCACCAACTCAGGGTTAGCCTTCGCTTCTTCGTTGACAGCGACGACCCTCCCGGCGAGCGGCGAGAAGAGGTCGCTCACGGCCTTGACCGACTCGATCTCGCCAAACTTGGCGAACTGCTTGAGCTGCGCGCCCTTCGCAGGGAGGTCAACGAACACCACGTCGCCGAGCGAGTCCTGCGCGAAGTGGGTCACGCCTATCGTGGCCACTTTGCCCTGGATGCGCGCCCACTCGTGCTCTTTTGTGTATTTCACGTCTGATGGGTACATTGTCTCCAGGATCCTCCCCCCTCTCCCGGCGGGAGAGGGTAGGGGTGAGGGGGCGTCCACAGTCCGCCCCTACGTCTTTTTCCTTGAGTAGAACGGCATCGTGACCACTTCGGCCTCGACTAGCTTACCGCGCACGTCTATCGCAAAACGTGAGCCGGGTGCCGAAAGCCGCCGGTCAACGTAGCCCATGCCTATCGCAGCGTCAAGTGTGGGCGAATGTGTGCCAGAGGTGACGACTCCGACCAGTGCGCCGCCTGCGGGCCGTCGTCCCACACCCAGACCCTCTCCCTGGGAGGGAGAGGGGACAGCAGAAGGCCCTCTCTCTCCGGGAGGCGAGTGCCCGCCAGAAGCGGGCGCGGGTGAGGGCAAACTCACGATGCTCATGCCGTGGCGAGGGATGCCTGGCTGGACCATCTTGAAGCCCACGACGACGCGCGGGGTGCCCTGAGCCTTGATGCCCCGCAGCGCCCGCGCGGCCACGTACCCCGGCCCGTCCACGTAGACAAACCTCTCCAGTCCAGCCTCGATCGGGTTGTTTTCGACCGTCATGTCATTGCCGTGCAGCATCAGTCCGGCCTCAAGCCTCAGCACGTCCCGCGCGCCCAGGCCGCACATAGCCACGCCCTCCCTGGCGAGCGCCTGCCACAGCTCTGCGGCGCGCTCAGCCGGTGGCATTAACTCGAACCCATCTTCTCCCGTGTAGCCCGTGCGCGCCAGGCTGCAGGGGATGCCGGCGACCGTCTCATACCCTAGGCCAAAGCGCCTTATCTGCGACGCCGCCCCGTTGGACAGTTGATTCATCACCTGGACCGCAGTGGGTCCCTGGACCGCGATCATCGCTGTAAGCGCTGTCAGTATTTCAACATGAACATCACCGCGAGCTCTAGCCCGCGGCTGTAGCCATGCTAGGTCGACATCGGCGTTGCCGGCATTTATCACAAGCAGGAAGCGCTGTGGCCCGAGCCGGTAGACGATGGCGTCGTCAATGATGCCGCCCTTCTCATTGCAGATGAGGTGATATTTCGACCTGCCTTCCGTCAGGGCGGACATGTCCACGCTTAGCACTGTGCTCAGGAATGGTTCCGCGCCCGGACCGGAAAACATCACGCGCCCCATGTGGGACACATCGAACATGCCCGCGGAGTTGCGCACGGCCCGGACTTCCGAGATGATTCCGCCCGGGTACTGCACGGGCATATCCCAACCGCCGAACGGCACCATGCGTGCTCCAGCGGCGATGTGCGTCGCGTGCAGGGGCGTGCGTTTGAGGTTTTGCGGAGGCTGGGTCATACGGGTGCGGCACACCGTGTATGTGCAGTTAGACAGGCTGAACAGGGGCATCGTACCAGCGCCGTGATTTTTGTAGCGTCCGGAGGCGAGAGCGTGAGGAAGACATTTGGCGGGGAGGCCGGGTTGAAGCTGCCTGTGGGCGTCCCGCTGGTGGCGGCGGGAGACCGCGTCTTCACATCCGGCCTCGTATCTGACAGGCCGGGCGGGCTGGAGTCTGAAGCGCACCGTGTCTTCCAGCAGGCGCTCGCCGTCTTGCGCGAGGCAGGAGCGACGCCATCTGACGTGGTCCGGACGCGCATCTTCTACGTGGCGGACGAGCACGGCGCCTCGACAGTTCGCCCTGAGCTCGTCGAAGGGCAAACGAGGCGGGCGGAGCAGCTCCTGCGTGATGTGCACGGCGTCGTCTTCGACCACCCTGGCCCGGCGTTCACCGCCGTCCAGGTGTCTTGTCTCCCAGGCGGCGCAGAGGTCGAGGTGGAACTCGAGGCCGTCCGCGGCGCAGGCAAGGCGATGAAACGGCACCAGCCGGACGAGGCCTCCAGTACGTCTGCAGGTGTGCGCTGGGGCGATGAGGTCTGGCTGTCGGGCGTCACCGCTGTCAGCGCGGACGGCAGGGTGGTGAGCCCCGGCAAAGCTCTGGGCCAGGTGGACGTTGTGGTCCAGCGGACCGAGGCCGCCCTGAAAGCCCTCGGCGCTGGCGCCCCGGACGCCGTCGCAAGCCGCCACTGGATGCGGCACGACACGCAGGCACACCCTCGCCCTCCTTCGTGGACTGACTTCATGCGCCGCGCTACGCCCACATCGGCGGGGATCGCAGTCGAAGGCGTCGGGCCGCGTGACGCAGTGTTCATGTATGAAGTAGACGCCGTCGCAGGCGCAGCGAAGGGACGCAAAAACGTCCGCACGGGCCGGACATTTGAGGTGGAGCACCACTACTGCCGCTCCGTGCGCGTGGGCCAGCGCGACGTCGTGTACGTGGCCGGTTCGACCTCTATCATCCCAGGTGAAGTCGTGCGGCACCCAGGAGAGGTGCGCGGCCAGGTCTTCGACACACTGGAAACGGTGCGCTGGGGCATCGAACAGCAGGGGCTTGCCTGGACAGACCTGGCGCGGACGAGGTCGTACATTGTTGGCGGGCCTGAAAAACTGGAAGAGGCTGCCGCGGCCCTGAGGGATGCCGTCGGAGGCATGGCTGCCGCCGCGTCAGTTGCCGGGGTGCCTGTCCTGGGCCGGCCCGAAGTGGTTGTCGAGATCGAAGCGACCGCAGTGAAGGGCTGAGCCGTGTACCTCTTGCAACTGACACCGGTGCCGTTCGAGCCATCGTCCCTCTATTCACCGGTTGCAACGGGGCTTACCGTGCTGCTCGCGCTCGGCACGTTCATAATCCTCCGCCTTGTTGACCGTGTGCGCAGCGGCAACGAAGCCCTGGCCCGCCTGGACCTGCCTGTCTCTGTGCGGCGTAGCCCGGGTTTCATACTGGTGCGTTACCTGGAGACTGGCATGTACGTGGCATTTCTGGCCTACCTGGCCGCCCTCGCCTACCTCCTTACGCGCCTGATCGGAGACATAGGTGACTTCTATGCAGGCCAGAGTGCCACGCCGTTGGCTGATATCGCCGCCATCCAACTGGACATAACCGAACGCACTGAATTCGCGACCAGGTACGCCCACGGGCTCCTCCTCAACGTGCCAATCGTGGCCGCGCTCCTACTCCTCATTGGCATCATCCAGGTCATGCCGCCAGGGCTCGGCCTCGCGGGCAGCCTTGAGACCGTGTACGGCAGCCTGGCGCGTGGCGAACGCCCTCGTGCCGACGTGATCACGCAACTCTTGCAGGACGCGCGCAAGAAGAGCGAGCAGGGCGACACGTCGTCCGCCGTCATCTACTCAGCAAGCGCGCTTGAAGCCGCGCTGACGCGGACCCTGGGGGCGCGCTCGCACGCCACCCTGGAATCGCTGGCGAAGGAGTACAAGAAGAGCGGCGGCGAGAAGGGGACTGGTGCGCAGGAGCGAGTCGGCATGTCTAGCGCCCTGCAAGATGCCCTTAAGGTAAGGGAGAGGGTGGCCCACCCCGGTGGCAGACAGGTCACCAAAGAAGAGGCCCAACGCATGGTTGGACTGACGAGCGACCTCTTGCGCGAGCTGAATACTGGTCTCGGGGACGAGCACGAATTGCACAAAAAAGCCGAAGCGGGGCCAGATTAGAGGCCGATGCTGGCCGGCAGCCGCGTGGCCCATACCCTCCGGCCGTTCGCCCTGAGCTCGCCGAAGGGCGCACAGCGCGACAGACACCTATGACGCAGGCGGGTCGCTGAACAGGTCTTTCCAAGCTGGCAGGCTGCTTGCAGCGTGCGGATACTTGCTCCTGGCCAGCCGGATATGCCGGTCTCCCTCGGCCAGCAAAGGCAGCGGCGGGGCGTCCTCTGCGCCTGGTGACGGTGGCCCGTGCAAGCCCGTGAGCCGCACCGCGCCTGCACCCTTGCTGTGTATGGCGACCCTGAACGCGCCCATGCCATCTGGTCTGACTAGTTCGAGCAGGCCCGCGCAGTTGGCGTCAGCCTCCGCCTGGTCCCTGCACTCACCGCGCAAGCGCGCCACGAAATTATCGAGCCCCAGGCTGCGGAGGAAACCCCGCTGCGACGCATAGCCGTCGACCGCAAAACCGTGGGCGGCCAAGGCTTCGTCCACCGCGCTGAAGTCCACGTGCGCGGTCATGTCCTGGTCGCCAGCATGGTCGAAGGGGTTGCCGCCAAGCGTATGACGGTAATAGCAGCGCAACGTGCCGCGCCTGCGTTCGGGCGAATACAGGGCGGTGCGGTCGTGGCCATAATCAACCGTCAGCACATAGCCGCGGGCCAGTACACCGGCCACCTGCGCAGCCCATGGCCCAATGCCGAGGTTCACCTCGCCCCTGAAACCCTCGGGCAGCGACTTCACCAGAAGTCCCAGCCTGGCCTTGGTCCCCGGAGTTGACGGCTCGTCCGCCACTTCGTCGAATTTGCCCTCGCGCAGCGTGACGTAAAGCTCAAGCACGCGCCCATTGCGGACTGTGAACCTGTGCACAGGCAACGCATCAAGCAGTTCGTTCGACATCACGCAGCCGGTGGCGCCAGACGGTAGGCCAGCGCCCTGCTGTCCCCTCTCCCTGGGAGGGAGGGGGTCGGAGCCTGCCCTGGACTTGGTCCGGGGGTGAGGGTCGAAGCCGCGTACTTGTGACGCCGCGCCTTCATGAACGACGCGGTCGAACGCCAGGTACTCCAGCGCCTTTGCAAACCCCGGGTCAAGGCGCGCCGAGTATGACGCCACGTCCGCGGCCAGCAGGCCGTCGCCCGCACCAAGCTCAACAGCCATGAACCGCGCTGGAGCGCCAAGGGCACGCCACATCTCTCGCAGTTGCACCGCGATGAGCGCGCCAAAACCCGGGTGCGCGTGCGGCGCAGTGAAATAGTCGCCAGACGGGCCTGTGCGGCGGCGCTGCATGTAATACCCGCCTGGGCCGTATAGGGCAAGCTCCATGAACTCGGCGAACGTGATACGGCCGCGTTCACTTACGCGCTGCCTGATAATGCCTTCGACAATGCTCGCCATGGGCCAGCCTTGCCCACGCCGCCGGGCCGGGGGAGCGTTTACGCCCGCTTAAGCGCCGCCGCCTTGCGCGTCTCAGGAGTGGAACGTTCCCACCCGGTTATCGGGATGGAGTTCATGAACTCCTGCACCGCGCCACAGTGCTTGCACCGGCCCTTGCTTGTGGGACCGTTCGGGCTTTCAATGCGCCAGAAGTGGGCGCATCCACCGCCGTTCGATACCGTGCTCAACTGTACTGGCCGCTTTACCATGGCGTGCTCCCCTCACTGCTGCGGCCTGCGCCGCCCGTGCTCTCATGCAGTACTGCGAACGGCACAGGCACGCTTCTGCCCGCGCCAACCGCAGCCTTCACCCCGCCCGCGGGGCCGGCCATCGTCTTACCTTGCCTTAACCGGGGTGTAGGTCCTCTCGCGCTGCCCCACATAGTGCAGGCGCGGGCGGATCAATATGTTGTGCTGGAACTGTTCAACTATCTGCACCGTCCACCCAGGCACGCGGCCCACCGCGAATATGGGCACAAAGAGGTCTGTGGGTACGCCGAGCAGGTGATAAACGACGCCGGCATAGTAATCAACGTTCACGTGGACGCCGCGACGGGCGTAGGGCTGCATGGCCTCCACGACGGCTTCGAGGATGGCGTACCACTTTGGCTCGCCCCTCTCTTCTGAGAGCTTCTTGACACCCTCACGCATGTGGCGCGCCCTGGGGTCCTCAACCTTGTACACGCGGTGTCCAAAGCCGGTGACCCTGCCGCCGCTTGCCAGCGTGTCTTTGACGTACTGAGCGGCGCGTGAAGGGTCGGCTATCTCTACCGCCATCTTCATGACGTCTTCCGCGGCGCCGCCGTGTGCGGGGCCAGACAGCGCCGCCACCGCCGCGGTAATGGAGCTGTGCAGGTCAGCGTTCGTGCTCGTGACGACGCGCGCAGTAAAAGCTGAGGCGTTGGCGCCGTGCTCGGCGTGCAGCACAAAGTCGGTGTCCATGAGTTTCGCGGTATCGCGGGAAGGCGCCTGACCGCTCAGCATGTACAGGAAATTGGCGGCATGGGACAACTTCGGGTCTGGCGCTATCGGCCTCTTACCCAGGCGGATGGCGTTGTGGGCCGTCACGACCACCGGGAACTGCGAAGTGAGCCGGACGCCCTTGCGTATGTTGGCCTCTGGAGAGTTGTCGTTGCGGTCCGGGTCGTACGCCGCGAGCGCGGACACAGCTGTCCGCAGCACGTCCATGGGGTGTGCCTGCCGCACAGTGCGGATAATGTCGTAGACCTGCTCGGGGAGCGCTCTCGCCGCTTTCAGCTGGGCGTCAAAGGCGGTTAGCTGCGGCTGTGTGGGCAGGTCGCCATAAAGGAGGAGGAACGCCGTCTCTTCAAACGTGGAGTTTTTGGCGAGGTCGTGGATGCTGTAGCCGCGGTACTCCAGCACGCCTGCCTTGCCATCAATGAAACTGGCCTCGGTGCGGTCCAGGTACACCTCCTGGAGGCCGCGGCTGAGGGTCACTTCGCTGGTGGCGTCAGTGGTCAAAAGGCCGCCTCGCCCTGCTTGTGGACCGGGCCGGTAAATTGAGAGTGGCGCCAACTGGGCCCAGGGGCGTGGCCCGCAGTTCATGCGGTCGGGTGCGACGCCCTACGTTTTTCGTAGGGCACGAGCCTAGCATCGGGCGCAGTGTGAGTCAAATACGGCGCGGCCCGAAACTCCACACGAGTCGTCAAATTCGCGCGGATCGCCCATGTCATTCTGACCCACGCGAAAGCGGGGGGACGAATCGGTGATTATTTACTTGACGCAGCCAGACTGTCGTTTCGAGCGGAGTCCCCCGGCCCGTCGGGGGACGAAGTCGAGAAACCCCGTGCTTTAATCTCGCCTCAGAGCAGTTCACTAGGACGGGGTCCCTCGACTCCGGCCGCGCCCGCCTTCGGCGGGCACCCGGGGCCTTCGCTCGGGACGACGTACGAGTTGCGGCGTCATGTATGCAATTCGAGAAAAATTTCTTTCGCGTCGCAACTCCGTTGCATCGTGACCGGAAAAGATTCTTCGGACCTCCGCTGCGCTCCGGCCCTCAGAATGACATGACCGAGAGTTTCAGCCCGGCAGCGCCGTCTCCTTGGCCAGCCTTGCTATCACGGCGTCGAGCTCCAGCGCGCCCAGGTTCTCGCCTGTGCGGGTGCGCACCGCTGCGGCGCGCGACTCCATCTCGCGGTCGCCTACCACGAGCATGTACGAGACCTTTTGCAGCTGCGCGTCGCGGATCTTCGCCTGCATACGCTCCGCGCCGTCGTTCACCTCTGCGCGTATGCCCGCTGCGGCGAGTGCGTCACGCACTTCGCGCGCGTACGCAACGTGCCTGTCAGCGATGGGTATGACCACCGCCTGCACCGGCGACAGCCATACTGGAAGCGCGCCGGCCGTGTGCTCGATCAGCACGCCCAGGAACCGCTCCAGCGACCCCAGCATGGCCCGGTGGATTAGCACAGGACGCTGGCGCGAGCCGGCCTCGTCCTGGTACTCCAAGTCGAAACGCTCACCCTGGTTGAAGTCCAGCTGCACGGTGCCGAGCTGCCACTCGCGGCCGATGGCGTCCGGTACGAAGACGTCTATCTTCGGCCCGTAGAAGGCGCCTTCGCCGGGGGCCTTTTCGAACTCGACATCGAGCTCAGCCAGCACGCTCTCCAGCGCGGCCTCGGCGCGGTCCCAGACGTCGTCCGTGCCCATGCGCTTCTCCGGGCGCAATGACAGCTTGTAGCGCGCTTCATTGAAGCCGAAGACGGCGTAGCTCTCTTTGAGCATCGAAATGAAGCCCTGCACCTCGGAGGCGACCTGGTCCAATGTGCAGTAGATGTGCGCGTCGTCCTGGCTGAACGACCGCACGCGTGTAAGGCCGAAGGTGACGCCGGAGCGTTCGTAGCGGTGCAGGCGGCCGAAGTCGGCCAGGCGCAGGGGCAGGTCCCGGTACGACCGCGTATCTGACTTGTAGATGAGCGCCGCGGCAGGGCAGTTCATGGGCTTCACGCCGTACTCGCGCTCATCAAGTTCCATTACAAACATGTTCTCGATGTAGTTATCGTAGTGGCCGGAGCGCTTCCAGAGGTCAGTGTGGAAGACCTGAGGCGTGACCACCTCCTGGTAGCCGTAACGCCGGTACAGCCCGCGTACGTATTCGATGAGGCGGTTCACGACGAATGCGCCGCGCGGCGTGAAGAAGGGGCTCGCCGGCGCAAGCGGGTCGAAGAAGAAGAGTTTCAGGTCCTTGCCCAGGCGGCGGTGGTCGCGTTTCTCGGCCTCATCCAGGCGCTTCAGGTGGCCCTGCAGCGCGGCCTCAGACTCCCACGCCGTGCCGTAGATGCGCTGCAGCATGCGGTTGCGCTCATCGCCGCGCCAGTATGCGCCCGCCGAGGACAACAATTTGAAAGCCTTTATCTCAGCCGTGGACCGCAGGTGCCCGCCCCGGCAGAGGTCCTCGAAATTGGCGTGGCGCGTGAAGGTGACACGCTCCCCCTCGGGGATGCCCTTGATGATCTCCAGTTTGTACGGGTTGTTGCTGACGATCTGCTTCGCCTGGTCGCGCGGTACCTCGCGCTCGACGAACGAGTGGTCGGCGCGGACCGATTCCTTCATGCGCGCCTCGATTTTTACAAGGTCTTCGGGCGTGAACGGACGCTCGACATCGAAGTCGTAGTAGAAGCCGTCGTCCGTGGGCGGGCCTAGCGTGGGCTTGGCGGCAGGAAACAGGCCGAGCACCGCCTCGGCGAGCACGTGCGCAGCCGAATGGCGCATGCGTTTGCGCAGGTCTTCGAGCTTTGGGTCTGCTTTGGCAAAGGGAGACATGGTTTCATTCCTCAACGGTTATTACTGTCATCCCCTCTCCCCTTGCGTGAGCCTGGCCTTGAAAGAGAGGGCCGCATATTTCGTCCCCTCTCCCCTTGAGGGAGAGGGGCAGGGTGAGGGGTCAGGTGTGTGGGGCGAACAGCCGGTGGTCCTTGCGGCGGAGGGTCAGGAAGGGCGCGCCCCCGCTGTTAGGGGCGCGCCCTGGTAGTTGTGGTCCGGCGCACCCGCGGGCGCTGTGACAAACGCAGGCCGCCGCCTTGGGAAGCGACGTGACGTTGGCCCGCAGGCGGGCTATGTGAAGCAGGTGCGCGCATGGTCTCAGGCAGTGGTGGGCAGTAGAGGGCTCGAACCTCTGACCTCAGCGATGTCAACGCTGCGCTCTAACCAGCTGAGCTAACCGCCCATACAGCCCATTCTAGCCTGAAGCCAGTTCCTGGGCCAAAGCAGACTCAACTGGGTAGTGTCCTAGAATGGGCATAGGCGGTTTGCCTTGCTGAATCCGACTGAAGCGCTATTACGAGTCGGCTCAAGGGCCACGCGGACAATTACCGGCGGCATCGTCCACGGCGCACGCATCAACATGCCGTCCCGGACCGGCGTCTCTATTGACGTCCCCGCCATGCGCGGGCGCCCCCGCTACCAGGCCGCCCCCCGCGCCAAACGCGGCCACCAACCCAAGCTCTCAGACCAAGATCAGTAGCTGCGTAGAAGAATCCACCGGCCGGTCTCAGTGCGCTTGGTGTGTGTGACGGCAGTGGGTCAGTTCGGCTCCCCTCTCCCTGGCAGGGAGAGGGTTGGGGTGTGGGTCGAGGTCAGGTCGGAGTGTAATCTCGCTACTGCCCCACCCTCACCATCTCCGCAACCTTCTCGCCAATCACCATCGCCGTCACGTTCGTGTTCGCGCGGATGCAGTCCGGCATGATGGACGCATCGGCGACACGCAGCCCTTGCACGCCGTGCACGCGGCCTTGCTGGTCCACTACGGCCATGGGGTCGCTCGCGGGGCCCATCTTGCACGTGCCGGAGACGTGGTGGCTGGTGCGGACGTTGCGGAATATCCACCTGTCCAGCGCTGTGTCCGAGGCGATGTCGGCAGCGCCCGGCGATGTGCGCCGGTCAAGCATCTGCCGGTATGCCGCGCCCTCTGCGATCTTCAGCGCCACTCGCACGCCTTCGCGCATGCGTTCAAGGTCAAACCGCTCCGTCAGGTAGTTGTAGTCGAGCATAGGTGGGACATGGGGGTCAGTCGAACTTAGCTCAAGCCTGCCCTGTCCCACGGCGAGCCAAATAGCAACGACCATGCCGAGGCCAGCCTCGCCCTCCTGGACAGCCGTGTATATGCCGCCTTCGCCGTTGTAAGACATCGGGTGCAGGAACATGTCGTTCCGCAGGGTAGAGCCTGTGGCCGTATACCGCAGCGCAACCTGGAGGCGCGGCGCCATCTGGTCCTGAGCGAACCCCGGCTTCGTCCGCCAGTGCATCGCGACCTGCGGGTGGTCGCGCAGGTTTCGACCCACGCCCCGCAGGTCTGCCGTGACGGCGATGCCCTGGCGCCGCAATTGGTCCGCGGGGCCCACTCCTGAGAGCAGTAGCAGGTGCGGCGAGCCTATGGCGCCCGCAGCCAGGATGATTTCTCCGGCCTCGACTTCGTACGCCTTCACTCCGCTTTCGACGTGCATCCCGGCGGCGCGGTGGCCGCGGAAAAGGACGCGGTGCGCAAGGCAGTTCGCGCGTATGGTCAGGTTGAGCCTGGGCCGCGCGGGCGGCAGGTACGTGAGCGCGGTGCTCCAGCGCACGCCGCTGGCGTTGTTCATGGGGAGCGCGCCTACGCCGGTCGAGTCGGGGCTATTGGCGTCGGGACAGGCAGGGTGGCCGAGCTTGCGTGACGACTCCACAAACGCCGCGGCGTCCGGGGTGAGCTCGTGGCTCTTCCACCGACGCACTGGAACAGGCCCGTCTGTGCCATGGAAGTCGCCGGCGAAGTCACGGTCTGACTCGATGCGCCGCAGTACGGGGACAAGGCTCTGGTATGACCACAGGTCATTGCCTGCGGCGGCCCACAGGTCGTAGTCCTCGGGAAGGCCGCGCAGGAATATCTGCGCGTTGACCGCGCTTGAGCCGCCGGTCACTTTGCCGCGCGGGATGATCATTTCAGGCGCCAGGTCCGTAGCTCGGGCCCTGAACTCCCAGTTATGCGGGCTGCCATCGGTGAAAAGCCGCGCTCGTGTGACGCTGTCTATGCCGTAGGGGTGTTTGACTTCTGGCGGGAGGCTCTCTGCGTCTGGGTAATCCGGCCCCGCTTCTAGCAACAGGACGGAGCGGTCTGTATCTTCTGACAGCCGCGCGGCGAGGATGGCCCCGGCTGATCCTGCGCCGACGATGATTGTGTCGTACTTCAACAGATCACAAGTCCATCGCACCTGGGGCCCCGCGTGGCGCGTCCATAAAAAGTCAGATATACGCAGGTTGGCGGTGCGGCCCAGCATGATACCCAAGTTGCCGCAGCTGCCCTCACCCAAGCCCTCTCCCCGGGGAGAGGGCTTTTTAAAAACATACCTGAGACGCGGACAGGCCCTTCCATCCAGGAAGGGCCTGTCACAACTTTCCGCTATCCAGCGACGGGCTAGAGGCTACTTATCCTCTTTGACTTCGTCTGCGTCATCCTCGACGGCGTCTTCAGCGTCATCGCCCTCCGAGTCGTCGTCACCTTCACCGTCTGCGTCATCATCTTCAAATTCGATGTCATCGTCATCGTCACCTGCGCCTGAGGTGGACTTCATAAGCCGTTCCGCGGCCGCGGTCGCGCTCACCTCGTCCTCTTCTGAGCCCGAGCCTGCACCAGAACCGCGGAGGGCTGCAGCAGCGGCGCGTACGTCCTCAATGGGCGGTGCTTCCCGGCCACCTATGGCGGCGAGTGCTTCTTCAAACGTGGCCGGCGCCTGCGTGACGCCTGTCAGCTTGCCGTCAGCACGCATCGGGAGGGTGTCCAGGCCAAGTTTCTTGCGGCCTTCCTCAGTCCGGTCAAGGCGGGCAGGGATAAGGCGGCCGATGATCACGTTTTCCTTGAGGCCGCTCAGGCGGTCTACGGAGCCGTTGACTGCCGCCTCGGTGAGGACGCGCGCCGTTTCCTGGAAGGACGCGGCCGCGAGGAAGCTTTCGGTGTTCAGTGAGGCGCGAGTGACGCCCAGGAGCACCGGGCTGGCGGTCGCTGGCTCTCCGCCTTCCGCCAGGATGCGGTTGTTTACGCGCTCGTACTCCTGGCGGTCAATAAGCTCTCCGGGCAGCAGTTCGGTGTCGCCTGGAGAGTCCACCCGCACCTTCCGCAGCATCTGGCGGATGATCACTTCTATGTGCTTATCGTGGATGTCGACACCCTGGGACCTGTACACGGACTGCACTTCAGTCACCATATAGCGCTGCACAGCCTGCTGGCCTTCGATCCTGAGGATGTCCTGCGGGTTCTTGGGGCCTGCTGTGAGGGCCTGGCCAGGCACAATGACCTCGCCGTCCTTAACCAACAGGTCAGCAGCCGCGGGGATGAGGTATTCGCGCTCGTCACGCTCTTCCCACTTGATCTTCAATTTGTCCTTGGACACTTCAACGGTGCCGGCGACGGGCGCCACGATCTCGTCCGGGTGGGCGATCTCATTTCCTTTCTTGCCTGAATCGGCCTTCGCCTGCTTCTTCACGCCAATGACAGGCTGGCCGGCGTCCACCCAATCGCCGCTCTTGACGAGCTGCTTGTGAGTGGCTGGGATGTCTAACTCTTCAGCGAATGTCTCAGACGAGACCATCTTCGCCACTCGTCCGTCCGGGGTCTCGTGCAGTTCCACCTTGCCGCCGATTTCAGAAAGCACCGCCATGCCGCGCGGCGAGCGCGCCTCGAACAGCTCGACCACGCGCGGAAGGCCGCTCGTGATGTCTGCGCCGGCGACACCGCCCGTGTGGAACGTACGCATCGTTAGCTGCGTGCCTGGCTCTCCGATTGACTGGGCCGCCACGATGCCCATGGCTTCACCGATCATGGCATCGTCACCGCGGGCGAGCATGGCGCCGTAACACTTCTTGCAAATGCCCTTTGGCGCTTCGCAAGTGAGAGGCGAGCGCACCAGCACAGACTCCACACCCGCCTCCTGCGCCGCCTGCCCCAGAGAGCGGGAGACCATTGTGTTGACGTCTACGATCACTTCGCCGGTCTTCGGGTGGACGATGGGCTGCGCGGGGTAACGGAACGCTATGCGCTCTGCCAACGAGGCGTGGAGCGCATCCTCAGAAACCACGACTTCAATGCCCTGCGCAGTGCCGCAGTCGTCGTGCAGGATGATTACGTCCTGTGCTACGTCCGCAAGCCGCCGTGTCAGGTACCCGGAGTCTGCGGTCCTGAGCGCCGTGTCCGCCAGGCCCTTGCGAGCGCCGTGGGTGGAGATGAAGTACTCGAGCACTGATAGCCCTTCCGCAAATGAGGAGCGAATGGGCATTTCTATGATGCGGCCCTTGGGGTCAGACATGAGGCCGCGCATGCCGGCCATCTGCTTGATCTGGGCGAGGTTACCCTTGGCGCCGGAGTCCTGCATAACGTGGATGCCCAGGTAACTTGGCATCATTTCTTTTACTGCCGCCTCCATCTTGGTGGAGACTTCGTTCCAGATTTCCACCGCGGCCTGATATCGCTCATGCTGTGTGATCAGCCCTTCCTGGTACTGCTCCTCCAGCCGGGCCACTTTTGAGTCAGCCGCGGAAAGCAGCGGCTGTTTCTGCGGAGGTGTGATGATGTCGCTCATCGCGATGGTCGTGCCGGACTGGGTGGCGTAGCGGAACCCCAGGTCCTTTATCTGGTCCAACATCGCGGCAGTCTTCTCGTGGCCGTACTTCTCAAAACATTCCGACACAAGGTCGCCGATCTCGTTTTTGGCAAACCTGTGGTTGCGGAAGCCCAAGTCAGTTGGCAGGACGGAGTTGTATATGATCCTGCCGACTGTGGTCGTGATGCGCTCGCCCTTCGGGCCCTTGACGCTGATTTCCTGGCGCAACGGCAGGCGGCCCAGCTCGTGCGCAAGCAGTGCGTCGGCGAAGTCTGCGTACTGCCCGGGCTTCTGCCCCTCCGGGGCGGGCTCCGCATCTGTGAGGTAGTACATGCCGAGGACCATGTCCAGCGTCGGAGACACGATTGGGAAGCCAGAGCTTGGCGACAGCATGTTGAATGTGCTGAGCATGATGCGCTGCGCCTCAAGCACGGCTTCGCGCGACAGCGGCACGTGGACAGCCATCTGGTCCCCGTCAAAGTCAGCGTTGAAAGCTGAACACACGAGCGGGTGGATCTGGATGGCGCTACCCTCAACGAGGACCGGCTGGAACGCCTGTATGCCCAGCCTGTGCAGCGTGGGCGCGCGGTTGAGGAGCACCGGGTGGTCCTGGATCACTTCCTCCAAGATGTCCCAGATCTCCGGGCGCGCGCGCTCTGCCATGCGCTTGGCGCTCTTGATGTTGTGGGCGTAGCCCTTGACCACCAGCGCGTTCATAACAAACGGCTTGAACAGCTCCAGCGCCATGCGCTTGGGCAGGCCGCACTGGTGCAACTTGAGCTGTGGGCCGGAGACGATGACCGAGCGGCCCGAATAGTCGACGCGTTTACCGAGCAGGTTCTGTCGGAAGCGGCCCTGCTTGCCGCGCAACAGGTCTGTCAGGGACTTCAGCTTGTGGTTGTGGCTGCCTTGGATGGCGCGGCCCCTCCGGCCGTTGTCTATCAGTGCGTCAACGGCTTCCTGGAGCATGCGCTTCTCGTTGCGCACGATGATGTCAGGCGCCTGCAGCTCTATGAGGTGCTTCAGGCGGTTGTTGCGGTTGATGACGCGGCGGTACAGGTCGTTCAGGTCAGACGTGGCGAAACGGCCACCGTCCAGCTGCACCATGGGGTGCAACTCTGGCGGCAGGACCGGGAGCATAGTCAAGACCATCCACTCGGGTTTGTTGCCGCTCTTCCGGAACGACTCAACAACACGGAGGCGTTTGATGGCCTTCTTGCGGCGCTGCCCGGAGGTGTCGCGCACTTCGTCCTGGAGCTGCGTCCGCAGCTCATCCAGCGACATCTTCTTGAGGACTTCCAGTACAGACTCCGCGCCCATGCCGGCCTTGAACACTTCGCCAAAGCGGTCACGCAGCTCCCTGTAGCGGGCTTCCGTCAGCAGTTGCTTGACCTGGACCCCTTCGAGTTCAGCAACTTTTGCCTCGACGTCCTTTTCAACCTTTGCCTTCTGCTTGTCAGGGGTGAGGACAGGCTCGTCAGAGGCGGCCTCTTTGTCTTCAGAGCTGCCGGCCGAGGAAGACGACGCGGCGGACCCGTCTGAGGACTCCTGTGACTCCTCATCAATGCGCTTCAGCTCTGCGTCCTTATACTGTTGCAGGCTCTCAGACGCCCGCTTCCGGGCCTCTTCGTCAACGTGCGTGATGATGTACTGGGCAAAGTAGAGCACGCGCTCAAGGTTGCGCGGCGAGAGGTCAAGCAGCAGGCCCAGGCGAGAGGGAGTGCCCTTGGAGAACCAGATGTGGGCTACCGGGGCTGCGAGTTTGATATGCCCCATGCGCTCACGCCGCACCTTGGCGCGTGCCACCTCTACGCCACAGCGGTCACAGATGACGCCCTTATAGCGGATCTTCTTGTATTTGCCGCAGTAGCACTCCCAGTCCTTAGTGGGCCCGAAAATACGCTCGTCGAACAGGCCGTCCTTTTCCGGGCGGAGCGTCCTGTAGTTAATTGTCTCGGGCTTGGTTACTTCCCCGTAGGACCACGCCCTTATCTGTTCCGGTGAGGCAACCGATATGCGTATGGCGTTGAATTCTGGGCTTCCCTGTCCTGGCATTTGCCTTCACCCTCTTCTAAGGCCTACGCCGCGCGGGGCGTGGGCGCCGCCATTGGTGGCTGGCTGGCGCGAGGTCATCCCGGCCAGCAAAGTGGGGGCTACGCGCCGCAGCTTGCGGCGGGCCTCCTAGGCCTCATCGTCCTCTTCAGCAGTGTCGGTGGCAGACCCTTCGATCTCAGCAAGCTCCTGGAGCGACTGCGCGTCCGGGCCGGCGGCGGCGATCTCTTCCTCATCAGGTTCCGCGTCCCAGGCCGCTTCTTCGGTCTTTTCGGCCTCTTCTTCGTCGCCTGGTTCAGCCACTGCGGCTCCGCCGTCATCTGGAGAGGGCATTTCGGCGAAATCTTCCCAGTTGAGCGGCAGGCTGGGCGCGGCCTCAGCGGCGAACTCAGCGCCTTCCTGCTGGAGCAACTCAACCGAAAGGCCCAGGCCCTGGAGCTCTTTCAACAAAACGTGGAACGACTCTGGCACACCGGGCTGAATAACTTCTTCGCCCTTCACAATGGCCTCGTACGCCTTTACGCGGCCAACGATGTCGTCTGACTTGATGGTCAGGATTTCCTGCAGCGTGTAGGCAGCAGAGTAGGCCTCAAGCGCCCAGACTTCCATCTCACCGAAGCGCTGCCCGCCGAATTGCGCCTTGCCGCCCAGGGGCTGCTGCGTGATGAGCGAATAGGGGCCGGTGGACCGGGCGTGGATCTTGTCCTCAACCAGGTGTATCAGCTTCATCATGTAGATGTTGCCGACGGTCACCGGCTGGTCAAATGGCTCGCCGGACCGCCCGTCGCAAAGCACGCTCTTGCCAAATACCGGGGCGGAGATTTTCTTCTCGCGCGCCAGCCTCATGACCTCGCTGAAAAGCTCCGACGGCTTCATGCCGTCCGGCTGCGCTCCGGCGACTTCCTTAAGCCAGATGCGCAGGCACGCATCGCGGGCAACGCCGTGGTTTGACGGCGCATCGCTCCAGAGCTTCTCCCGGTCAAACCCGCGCTCCTTGAGCCATTCGTCTACTTTGGCCCAGTTGGTGACCTTGTGGTCGAGGTCACGCGAGTCGGCTGCGCCGGCAGAGTCAATGATCCAACTCCTGGCCAGGTGGTCATGGATGACCATGTCCTCTGCGCTGTCAAATACCGGCGTGCGGGCATGGAAACCAAGCGTGTGCGCGGCCCAGCCAAGGTGCGTCTCAAGCACCTGGCCCAGGTTCATGCGGGAAGGTACGCCGATGGGGTTAAGGATGATGTCCAGTGGAGTACCGTCTGGCAGGAACGGCATGTCCTCCTGCGGCAAGACCTTAGCGATGACGCCCTTGTTGCCATGGCGGCCAGCCATTTTGTCGCCCTCGGTGATCTTGCGCGTCTGGGCAACCCACGCGCGGACCATCTTAAGCACGCCGGGTGGGAGCTCGTCACCGTTCTCTTTGGTCAGGATGCGGACGTCAATCACCTTGCCGTGCTGGCCGTGGGGGACGCGCAGGGACGTGTCCTTCACGTCGCGCGCCTTCTCGCCAAAGATGGCTCTCAAGAGCTTCTCTTCCGCAGTTAGCTCCGTCTCGCCCTTCGGCGTGATCTTGCCCACCAGGATGTCGCCTGGGGAGACGTAAGCGCCGACGCGGATGATGCCGTGCTCGTCCAGATCACGCAGGCTTTCTTCGCCCACGTTGGGGATGTCACGCGTAATTTCCTCGGAGCCGAGCTTCGTCTCCCGGGCCTCCACCTCATACTTCTCTATGTGGATGGACGTGAAGCGGTCGTCGCGTACGAGGTTCTCATTGATGATGATGGCGTCCTCATAGTTGAACCCCTCCCAGCTCATGAACCCGACCACCAGGTTCTGGCCAAGCGCCAGCTCGCCGTTATCAGTGGAGGAGCTGTCCGCTATGGGGTCGCCGACCTTCACCCGGTCGCCCTTGCGGACGGTGGGGTGCTGGTTAATACAGGTGCCCTGGTTTGAACGCACGAACTTTGTCAGGTGGTAGTCGTTCACCTTGCCCATGGCGTCGGTTACTTGCACGAGCGCGCCGGTGGCCGTTGTGACCAGGCCCTCATGCTGCGACACGAGCACCTGGCCGGAGTCCTTCGCCACCCTCCCCTCCATGCCTGTGCCCACCAGCGGTGACTGCGGCCTGAGCAGGGGGACTGCCTGGCGCTGCATGTTGGAGCCCATGAGCGCGCGGTTGGCGTCGTCGTGCTCCAGGAATGGGATCAACGCTGTCGAGACGCTGACGATCTGCATGGGGGACACGTCAAGGTATTCCACGCGCCCCGGCGGCTCCGTGGCGAACTTTTCACCCACCATGCGGACTTCGACCGCCTCGGCCGTGATCTGGCCCTTGGCGTCCATAGGAGTCGTCGCCTGGCCAATGATGTATTTCTCTTCATCGTCCGCAGAGAGGTAGAGGATGTCATCCGGCTTCGATGAGACGTAGTGCTGCACCGGGACCCGCCTGGGCGGCAGGGCGTTTATCTCCTCTGCTACGCGCCGCGCGATAGGCTTGCCAGCGGACGCCAGGACCTTGCCCTTGCTCGAAATGTCTTCACGCGGGGTGCGCCCGGCCAGGTCGGGGTCGTCCGAAGAGATATCGCTGAGCACCTTGCGGTACGGGGTCTCTATGAACCCGTACTCGTTGATGCGGGCGTACGTGGAGAGGGAGCCCAGCAGGCCGATGTTCGGGCCTTCCGGCGTCTCGATCGGGCAAATGCGGCCGTAGTGCGAATGGTGTACGTCACGCACATCGAACCCGGCGCGCTCCCGGGACAGGCCGCCCGGACCAAGGGCGGACAGGCGCCGCTTATGTGTCAACTCAGCTAGCGGGTTCGTTTGGTCCATGAACTGGGAGAGCTGGGAGCCGCCAAAGAACTCACGCACGGCCGCCACGACGGGCCGGATGTTGATAAGCGCCGCCGGCGTTGTGGCCGTCGGGTCCATCTGGGTGGTCATGCGCTCCTTGACCACGCGCTCCATGCGCAGGAGTCCAACGCGCAACTGGTTCTGGATCAGTTCACCCACGGCACGGACGCGCCGGTTACCCAGGTGGTCAATATCGTCCTCGCGCGCCCCACCGTTGTTGATGACGATCATCCTGCGGATCAGGGCGACGATGTCTGCCTTGGACAGCGTGCGGCTGGTGTCCGACTGGTCCAGGCCAAGCCTGCGGTTCAGTTTGTAGCGCCCGACTCGGCCCAGGTCATACTTGCGGGCGTTGAAGAACAGGTTGTCGAGGAGCGCCCTGGCATTTTCAACGCTGGGCGGCTCTCCGGGGCGGAGCCGGCGGTAGAACTCGAGGAGCGCCTCTTCCTTTGTCTTTACCGCGGAGTCCCGGGCCAAAGTGGAAGCGATGTAGCGGTGCGCCTCGTCCGTGTCCACGTCTTCGAAAAAGGCAGTGATCTGCTCGTCCTTCTCGTAGCCCAGGGCGCGTAAGAGCGTCGTGATGGGCGCCTTGCGCTTGCGGTCCACCTTTACCGAAAGCAGGTCGCGGTTAGACGTCTCCAGCTCTACCCACGCGCCGCGGTAAGGGATGAGCTTGGCCATACAAAGGGGCCGGCCTGTGCCGGGGTCCGTCTCAGTCGTGAAGTAGGCGCCCGGCGAACGCACGAGCTGGGACACGACGACGCGCTCTGCGCCGTTGATGATGAACGTGCCCTGCGGCGTCATGACAGGCACGTCGCCGAAGAAGAGCGTCTGCTCTTTGACTTCGCCCGTAGCCTTGATAACGAGCTGCACGGTCACATAGAGGGGAGCGGCGTATGTGATCTCCCGCTGGCGGCACTCGCGCTCGGAGTGCTTGGGGGCACGGACCTCGTGCTCCTTGAAATGGAGCTCGAAACGCCCGCCGGAGAAGTCTTCAATGGGGGATATCTCCTTGAAGAGCTCCTCCAAGCCCTCAGTCTTGAGCCAGTCAAAGGAGTTGATCTGGACCTGCACCAGGTTGGGCACGTCCACAAAGTTCCGGATGGAACTGAACTGCTTGAACTCCTTGTCGTTTCTGGAAAACAGGCCCGGGCGCGCTTCAGCGATGACCATGCTTCCTCCCCCGTTGGAAGTGACTAACCGGTGCGAGGACCCAAGAGACACAAAAACGCCCCTACCCGCGGCCCCTTATCGGCGCGCGGGCAGACGGCATATGGGTATTAGGTGATGGGAACCAGAGTCGTGCGATGAGTCCAGACAAACTCCGCGAGAATTCAAGCCTACTTTGTCAAGGCCTGGTTGTCAACGGGTGTGCGAAAGGTGTGGTGGGTCAGTTTGATCCACGGTTGTGTCGAGTTTATAGCTAGTGCGCAGGGTAATAGTAGTGCTCAAGATAATAGAGGGCCACAAACGCGAGAACCACAACGGCGGCTGGAAATGCCAAGTGCCGCACGGTTCGCACGGGCTGCGCCCAATCCGCCGTGGCAAGGAAGAGGAAACCAGCGGGCACCAGAGCGACGATTGATAGCTGGAAAATGTGTGCGCCGGTGCCTTCGTCCGGTAGGGGCGGTTGAGTGTAACCAAGAAGCAGCACATCAAGCAGTGCCGTGAGAGACAGGACAATTAGCACTATGCTGCTGACCCGGTTGATTTGCTGCGCACGCATGCCGTCCCTTCCTTTCCGGCTTATTGTCACTGATTCGGTTTCGCCTTAGCTATCTTCCTTATCAAACTGACCCACTACCGCGAAAGGTGTGGTGGGTCAGTCTGGGCCAGCGTGACCTGCCCCCCGAGCTGGGCCAATCATAACGAGAGACCGGCCGAGGCTGCGAACTGTTCCGGGCTGAGGTTTCCAAGCGAGCTGTGGGGCCGCGCCCGGTTGTAGTCTTGCCGCCACTGC